>Ga0126331_1000004_pt1 | contig 111813 bp, 97 predicted proteins | sample InaspJWI98metaG_FD_96379 | JGI IMG/M metagenome (GOLD analysis project Ga0126331, IMG submission 96379) | Marine gutless worms symbiont microbial communities from Oahu, Hawaii - Inanidrilus sp. 2 OAHU.JWI-98 metaG | ecosystem: Host-associated > Annelida > Digestive system > Unclassified... | reverse complement strand
TTATGCGTATCGTCCAGCAGGCTGTAAAAACTTCAAAGATCACTTGGAAAGACGTTACCTGGGATATGGACCCCATATCCGAGTACTTTATGCCTGCTGGAGCTTTTTAGAGAACCGAATTATCTATATCGTCGACCGTAAAAAGGACATGATCATTACCGGAGGCGAGAATGTCTACCCGGCCGAAATCGAGAATGTACTCTACAAGCACCCGGCTGTTCTGCAAGCGGCCGTCATCGGTACGCCCGACGCCAAATGGGGTGAAGCCGTTACCGCCCTCATAGTACGCCGGGAAGGAATTGAGGCTGTCGAAGATGAAATCCAGACCTTTTGCAGGGAGTCGGTTGCCCGCTACAAGGTCCCTAAAAAAGTCATCTTCGTCGACAGCCTGCCCATGAGCGCCAGCGGCAAGATACTCAAATACAGGCTGCGGGAAAAGTACCAGAGCTAGAAGGTTTAGATCGTGACTAAACCGCCCGTTCCCTCTGAAACTGCATGACCGCGTCGAACTGATCTCCGGTCAATGTAAACCGGATCCCGCAAACGGTTTTATCCGTTAGGACGGAGATGTGGGAGACAACCCCTTGCAGGCTCACGGGACCGTCGGTCAATTCGAGGGGGATATCATCGAGCCGCTCGCCGGTAACGAACTCCGGTCCACCCTCTTGGAGAATGAACCCGATACCCCCGTTGCTGACGTCATTGAGTTCAAAAAAGGTGCCTTTGAGTGCGATTTTAGTGGGTTTTAGATGGTAGGCTCTTTTGTTCTGTCTGTTGTTGGCCGGTGCCGACATTAGGACCTCCTTGATAGACATTGCAAACGACAATCTGGCCGGGTATGCCCCGGGCAGTTTAACGGGCCCCGTAATCCCGGGCGATATCCTGATAGCGCAATTGGTTCCCGCCAAAAATGTCCAGGGCGCTGCCCACGGTAAAATCAAGGCGCCCCCGGCCGATTTCGCCAATTTGGGCGATGTCTTCCAGAGAATGGATCCCTCCCGCGTAAGTCACGGGAATTTGGCCCCAGGCGCCCAGCAATTCTACCAGGCGCGTTTCAATGCCCTGGCACTTGCCTTCCACATCAACGGCATGAATGAGAAACTCATGGGCATCATCCGCGAGGCGATCGAGCAATTGGGGTGTGACCCGTTCCTGCGTGTAGGTCTGCCAGCGATCGGTTACGATGTAGTAATCATGGTCTTTACGACGACAGCTCAGGTCCAGCACCAGGCGCTCGCGTCCCACCCCGGAAACCAGCTGCTCAAGGCGCCGCCGATCGATGCGCCCGTCGTGAAACACCCAGGACGTCACGATCACCGCCGCCGCACCGGCATCTATCCAGGCCAGGGCATTGTCGCCGTTCACACCGCCCCCAATCTGGAGCCCTCCGGGCCAGGCGGCCAGGGCCGCCTCGGCTGCCCGGGCATTACCGGGTCCCAGCTGGATAATGTGCCCGCCGGACAGATTATCCCGGCGGTAGCGCTCCGCGAACCAGGCGGCCGGTTTGTCAGCCTGAAAGTTGGTTTCCGGCTGCTCACCATCGACCAGCGTCCCACCCACGATCTGTTTTACCTGGCCGTTGTGCAAATCTATACAGGGTCGAAACCGCATGCATCAACCTCGCTTTAGAAAAGCGGTCATACAGTGGATGGCGCCGGCGCCCTTCAATATCTCCGGGATATCCACGGCGAGCACTTCTATCCCGGCCGCTTCCAGAACAGCCCGGGTCCGCGGATTCCCGCCTGGCTGTACTACCAGACCGGGTTTCAGGGCCACGAAATTGATGGCCAGGTTCTGCTTGGCCTCGGTCTGGGAAGGGGCTTCTAAAATGTTGAAGCCCTTTTGCTTTAATACAGCCACCACATCATAAGGTACCTGGGAAGCGTGGATCATGGCCACATCTTGGGCGGCGAAATTCAACAACCCGTCGATATGGGCGTGACCGTAGGGGATAGCCATGGGGACAATCTGCGTCACCCCCATGCGGGTCAATTCGCCGGCCACCTGGTCGTATCCACTGCGGTTGGTGCGGGCACCCGTCGCCAGGATCACTGTCTCCCGATCGACCCACATGCCCATGGCACCCTCGAAAAAACCGTCGCCGCTGACAGTCTTGATGATCGGAACACCCAACCCGGCCAGGGCCAGGGCCGCATAACGCTCCTCTCCGCGGCGCATCTGCATGGCCGGCCGGGCCAGGATGGCACCTTCCGGGGTCATGAACACAAGATCCCGGCAGAACAGGGCATTGGGGCGATCATCCCGCTGGGCCTCGATGTAATGCACGGCAACACCGTGCTGCCGGTACACGGCGGTCAGGCGGTCATGTTCGGCGCGCATCATCTCGGCGTCCACGGGAGCCATAAACCGGGCCCGGCGATAGTCGAAGTCGTCGACTTCCCGGCCGGGTCGGCGCATGAGAACCGCTTTGAGATCATCCACCTCGGAGGCCACGCCCCAGTCCCCCCAATTGCGCGACAGGTCTTCCTCGAAAGTGGCCGGATCGGGGAACCACCTTTCTCCCGGCAGGGCATCTATATCAGGCATAACAGGCATCCTAACCCATGTGGTTGCAACCATGCGGCCGCCGGCCTCGGTTAACGCGATCCATCCAAAAGCGGGTCCAGGCGGGCAACCGTCGCGGCAAACGCATCCTTGAACTGTTCGTTCTCCCTGGTCGTAAACGTACTGAAATCTACCGCCTGACTGTCACGCAGATAGTTGAGCAGGTTCAGCAACCGGCCCTCCAGATAGTGACGGCGAACTTCGGCGTCTCCGAGTTCCGGTGCTGCAGCCGGTTCATCCGGCTGGGCGGAATACGGGTCCGTCTCCTGAAGCTGGCGGGCCGCCATGGCGTGCACAAGTTTGAATATCGCCGCCACCCGGTCGAGGTCCAGCAACGCCGGAGTGTGTAAATAGGAGTGATCCGGCTGAACCGGCGCGTCCAGGCGGCAGGTGTCGACCAGCCGGGCAAACCAGTTGAGCGTGTAATCCGTATAATGGTCGGACGACCATTTCTCCTTGCGCCACAGGTGCGTTCGGATCAGTTTGGCCAGATCCCGGATGCAGTCCGCACTGTTGTCATACTCATAATTGCCCAACAGGGCACCCTCTTCAAACAGATCGACCCCGGGTTTCCAGGCCGCCTTCGAAATCTCGGCGCACAAGATCCGGGGATGATTACCCGGTCGGCGGCACAGGAGCATGGTTGAGGTGTCGTCCGGGTGCACCCGGCGCAGGGCCTCTATGGCAGCCGGGGGCTTGAGAATCCCACCCATGGCTGTCGGCAGGAAGGCTGCCTGAACGTCCGGGCTCAGGTCGAGCAGGGCGTAGAGTTCAGCAAACAACGCGTAGTACTTTTTTTCCAGGGCCTGCACCGGCACCAGATGGCCGGGCTGCAGGTGGGGCTCCAGGCTGACCATGGTGGCCTCGAGCGCACCGTGCCAATGGGCCACCCCGGGCTTGCGGCCGGCCGCAATCCAGGCCTCGATCCTGGCGGCCGTATCTTTCTGGTCTACTTTCATCTCAGTTTTCACACTCTTTTTGAAAGGTATCGGAAAGCGCCTGCAAACGCTCATGAATCCCTCGGCCCTGGTCGACCAACGGATCCAGCGCCTTCTCACGGGTGTCTAAATAATCAAAAAACGGTTGTACGCTACCGGCGATATCCTGGTGCACCCGATCGAACTTCTCTCCCAACCGGCGGTCCAGTTCTTCTTCAAAAGTCTGGCGTCCTTCAGCCAGGCCACGGGAAAATTCCTTTAGCAGTTTGCCCTTTTTTACCACCAGGACACCCCCGGCCATCAACAGGCCGGCCCCGGTGAGAATGCCGCCGGTGAGGTCTAAAAAGCTGGCATGTGAAGCCGACAGCAAAATGGCGCCGATGACTGTCAAAGCGCCGCCGCCCATAAGCGTGGACGGCATGTTTTGAGGTTTCGACGCCATTAAACGAGCAAAAAAATCGGTCGCGGCAAGGTCGCTGACATTCCGTTTGATGTCCAAGATGACGTCTTCCCGCTGGCCGCCCAGGTCCACTACCTTGGCCGTCTCCAGGCTACGCGAGTCTTCAATGTCCGCCAGGGTCCGGCGGATGTCTTCCAACAGGGTGTTCAAGGAAGTCAGGAACTGCCGGGCGCTCTCGGTGGACAGATCTTCGAAAGAGCGGGTGAGACGCGCGCTGAACTTCTCCTGCAATTGCGCCATCCAGGCCTTGATCGATGGTTTGCCGCTAAAAGCCGAACCAAAAGCGCGTCGCAGCAGCACCGGCATGGACAGGCCCGCTTCGAATTCTTCCTTGAGATCATCGGTGAGCTGATCATACTGCTCCAGGAGACGGCCCACGGCGATACGGATATCCTCAGTGGTGCCCGCCCGGCCGGCAAACAATAGATGTTCAAGCCTATCGGCGACCTGCTTGTCGGCATCGAGCTGCTTGCGCAGCTGCTGCAAGGCCGCGTATACCCTTTTTAACACCTGTTCGCCGGTGTCCATCACCGATCTGAGTTTGAGGTAGAAGTGTTGGCCGCCGGTGATGGTTTCCCGGATAAAGTCCCGGATGGACTCAAACCCGCTGCCGGGTTCACCGGCCAGTTCCAAGCGGGCCGAAGCCGAAAAAATAACCGGCTGGGCGATCCCGCGGGCAGCCGCGTACTCCCGTACTTTGGCTGTGTTGACCGCCAGTTCGGTCTCATCGGCCAGATCTGCCTGCTGGAGTATGAAGACCACCCGCTTGTGCCACTGCCGATGAACAAAATCGAGAAACTCCCAGGCCGAACGGGTATGAGGGTTTTTGGCCGGGAACATGAAAAAAACTAGGTCGCAGCTGGGGATGAACCCCTCGGTGATTTGCTGGTGGTGATCCACGATGGTATTGGTGCCGGGCGTATCGACGATGGCGATTTGCTTGAGTATGTCCGCCGGCACGGTTACCCGGCGGATATGGGCGGACACGGTGTCGCTCTCTTCTTCCGGGCCGTAAACAATCTGCTGGATGACATCGGTGCAGGGCGCCGGATCTACGGCACAGACATCAGCCTGCAGCAGGGCATTGACAAAACTGCTCTTGCCGGCCTTGATCTCCCCGATGGTCACGAACAGGAAGGGTTCTCCCGCCATGGCAACGAGGTCACCGGCCAGAACGAGCAGTTCCGGGTTGTTGATGTCTTCGATAAGGTCCCGCAGGTCGCTGAGGATCGTCTTGAGATCCGCCCGAAACTGCCGGAAGGTTGCATTGATCATGGGGTTGTCCACAGCACCCCCTCACTGTAGGTTACCGGATACCAGCCATCATGCCACTAATTGCACATCGCCCTATAAAAGCAAAAAACAGCTTACAAATCAAGAATATACATTTGTGGGAATGAATCTCGCTGATATGGAAAGTATGAAAATTGTCGCTGGAAAGGGATGCCGGCGATCGCCGCTCCGGCTGAAGAATCGGCTTTAACCGGAATCGGGATCGGGACTCGATCCCGTTCCCGATAGCGATCCCGGTTTCGATTTAGTATGACAAACTACCTGAACCTATCTCCAAAAACGGCTTCTAATCCTCCCGCAGTTCCGGGAGGTTGGCAAAGAAATCCAGGGATTCCGGATTGCGCAGGGCGTCCTTGTTCAAAACCGCCTGGCCCTCGACGATCTTTTTAACGGCCAATTCCACTTTCTTCATGTTGAGCGTATACGGTACATCCGGCACCGCCAGGATCTTGGCCGGCACGTGGCGCGGTGAAGCATTGGTCCGGATGGCCGTGCGAATCCTGGCTGCCATGTCGGCATCGAGGGTATGGCCCGCTGCCATTTTTACAAAAAGGATCACCCGGATATCGTTGGCCCAGCTCTGGCCGATAACGACCGAGTCCTCGATCTCCTCGAACTGCTCCACCTGGCGGTACAATTCGGCTGTCCCGATGCGCACGCCCCCGGGATTCAGCGTGGCGTCCGAGCGGCCGAGCATGGTCACCCCGCCGCGTTCGCTCATGTGAATGTAATCGCCGTGGGTCCAGACACCCGGATACTGGTTGAAATAGGCATTGTGGTATTTCTGCCCTTCCGGATCTTCCCAGAAATAGATCGGCATGGAGGGAAACGGCGCGGTGCAGACCAGTTCCCCTTGTTCGCCCACCACCGGCTGGCCGTCATCGCTATAGGCAAAGACTTTCATCGCCAGGGCGCGGCACTGGAGTTCACCGGTGTATACCGGCCCCATGGGGTTGCCCAGGGCAAAACAGCCGTTGAGGTCCGAGCCGCCTGAAATGGAGGCCAGCTGCAGATCGGGTTTGATCTGTGCATACACAAATTCAAAGCCTTCGTCGGGCAGGGGCGATCCTGTGGACAGCACGGCGCGCAGGTCGGCAAGATCGTAGTTCTCGCGGGGTTTTACCCCGGCGTTCTGCAGGGCCGCCAGGTAACCGGCACTGGTCCCGAACACGGTAATCTTTTCATCCTGGGCCATCTGCCACAGCGCCCCGGGACCGGGGTGAAACGGGTTTCCGTCAAACAGCACCAGGGTGGCCCCCACTCCCAGTGAGGTGGTCAGCCAGTTCCACATCATCCAGCCGCAGGTTGTAAAGTAAAAAATCGTGTCGTCCCGGGTTAAATCCGTGTGCAGGATAAGTTCTTTCAATTGATGTACGAGAACCCCGCCGGCGCTCTGCACCATGCACTTGGGCAGTCCGGTCGTGCCGGAGGAGTACATAATGTAAAGGGGATGGCTGAAAGAGAGTTGTTCAAACTCGATTTCGAGGTTGTCTGTGGAAGATGTAAACTCCGCATACGGCACGGCATGGGGGACGGCGCTGATGTCCGGATCTGCCTGGGTATACGGCACAACCACCACTTTTTCGATGGACGGCAGCTGCTTGAGAATGTCGGCGATCCGTTCCAGGGAATCAAGAGGTTTGCCCTTGAAGTAATATCCATCCGCGGTAAACAGCACCTTTGGCTTTATCTGGCCGAACCGGTCGAGGACCCCCTTGATACCAAAATCCGGAGAACAGGAGGACCAGGTGGCGCCGGCACTGACGGCCGCCAGCATAGCGACGATCGATTCGGGCATATTGGGCATAAATCCGACCACGCGATCCCCAGGGCCTACGCCGGCCTCCCGCAGAGACCGGGCCAGGCGGGCCACCGCATCATACAACTCGGCATAGGTCATTTCGCGGCGGACACTGTCTTCCCCGCGGAAAATCAAAGCGGTGCGGTCATCCCGGTAGCGCAGCAGGTTCTCGGCAAAATTCAAACGGGCGCCGGCAAACCATTTGGCCCCCGGCATCTTGGTGACATCGTCGATTACCTGCGCGTATGGGACGGATGCCTTTATATCGACAAATTCCCATAAGGCGGCCCAAAAATCGGCAATGTTATCGACGGACCAGTCGTAAAGCGGCGTATACTCGGTAAATGCCTGGCCGTACTTCTCGTTTATAAAGTTCATAAACCGGTACATATTCGACTTTTGAATTTGATCTACGCTGGGTTGCCACAACATGTTAGCCATTGCGAATCCTCCCCTGTTGTCTTTCCAGGCTCACCTGGCTTCGATAGATTTGACGCTGTCAAGCTTGGGCGAGTTGATGGTTGCACGTGCTTACCGACCGCCCGGTAGGCTAATAGCCCACCTTGCCCCAGCCAACCGGTTTTGTCAAGGGGCCATTTCAGGTACCGGCATCATTTGAAATGACCGGTGGGCTGCCATCCTCACGGCAGGACCGGGCGGGTCAGGATCATCTGCAGATCACCGAGGGCCTTTTCCGCAAAACCGGCTTCACACAGGGCCAGGTAGTAATTCCATTTGCGGCGGAACGCCTGGTCAAATCCCAGCGCAGTCACTTGCTCGCGGTTTTGTCTAAAGCGTCTGCGCCAGGCCCGCAGGGTTTTCACGTAGTGCCGGCCGATACTCTCTAAATTTTCGACGACTAAACCGGAATGCGCGGTCATGGCCTGGCACATGGCGGTCAGGCTTGGAATGCAGGCGCCCGGGAAGATATATTTTTGTATCCAATCTGCCTCCCGACGGTAGCGGGCATAGTGCTGGTCTGGGATGGTAATCGTCTGGATCACGACTTTCCCGCCGGGCTTAAGCAAGCGATCGCAGCAGTTAAAGAAAACACCCAGGTATTCATGCCCCACGGCTTCGAGCATCTCGATACTGACAATCCGGTCAAAATGTCCCATTACGTGTCGATAGTCGCAGAACTGGATATCAATCCGATCATCCAGGCCGCAGGCCGCTACGCGCCGCCGGGCATATTCATACTGTTGCTGCGATACCGTAATGCCGGTTACCCGGCAGCCGGTATCCTGAACGGCCTCAATTGCAAACCCGCCCCAGCCGCAGCCGATTTCAAGCAGGTGGTCACCCGGCCCTACCGCCGCTTTGGTCAGGATGGTCTGCAGTTTATGGCGCTGGGCCTGGTCGAGGGAAGCATCCGGTTTGCCATAGAGGCCGCAGGAATAGGTCATCGAATCATCCAAAAACAGCTCGAAGAAACGATTGCTCAGATCGTAGTGACGGCGCATGTTTTTCCGGCTGCCCGGGATAGAATTGCGGTTCAACAAGTGTCGGGCCTGGTTGAGGATTCTGGCTGCCAGCGCGGAAAAAGGATTCCCATCGGAAAACACCTCGCGGTTGGCAATCAGCAGACGGATGAATCCGGGAAGATCATCGCAGCGCCATTCACCGTCCATGTAAGCCTCCCCAAGACCGATGTCGCCCCCGGTCACAACCCGTGCAAAGAACCGGTACGAAAGGATCTCAACGCGAGGGACTGTTTCCCGCTTATTGCGACCGAAGGAAGCGGTTTTTCCGTCCGGGAGCACAAAAACCACCGCGCCGGTATGAATGCTACCGCATAGACGAAACACAAGGGCCATGCATTGTTTCTGAAACGGGGTCGGTCCCATGCTTTTTAGGAGATAATGTCTTCAGAATTAAAATCGGGTCGGTGGCCTTCCGGCGTATGTTCCAACGTGTGTATCCAGCCACTGACCCGTTCTTTGCCGTAAGTCTGCTCCCATTCTTTTAATATGAGCGCCACCGGCACATCGCTGTAGGTTCCGGTATAGGCGAGGTATTCCATAAAAGGCATCTGCTCTGAATTGTAGGCCTGCATCACGGCATCAGCCGTCCCGTCGAATTCCAGAGGCGGCACACCGAAGCGGCCACAGAGTTCCCTGTTGAATGCCGGGGTGGCCTTGATCCACTGCTTGCCCAGATAGAGGTCTGTGTACCCGTGGCAAACGAACAGGTCGGAGCCCAAATGCTCGATCAACTGGCGCGTGGCCAGGTGGTTCTTGACGGTGGCAAATCCGATCCGCGCCGGAATGCCCGCGGCCCGCGCCAGGGAGCAGAGCAACGTGGCCTTGCCGACGCAATACCCCCTTTTGGCTCGCAACACATTACTGGATCGGTAATGCTCCGGCAGGTAAAACGGCACATAGGGGTCATAGCGGATTTCGTCACGCACATAGTAATACAGGCTGACCGCCTTGCCGACCGCATCCGTTCGGCTTGCGGCGGTAAGGTTGCCCGCAAGATCTATGATCGTCTGGTGATCACTGTCGATGATCGCGGTCGGTGTCAGGTACTCAGGTTGCGGGGCCTTAGAGTTCATACGGCGTCATGCTTTCCATACCGTCGGCGGTAATCAAGACCGTCTGTTCAAACTGGGCACTCAGCTTGCCATCATCGGTAACGGCCGTCCAGTCGTTGTCCAGGATGTGCAAGAATCGCTTACCCAGATTAATCATCGGTTCGATGGTAAAGACCATGCCCGGCAGTAATTTTATGCCCTGGCCCTGTTTTCCGTAGTGGAGTATTTGCGGTGGTTCGTGAAACCCGAGGCCGACACCGTGCCCGACAAACTCGCGCACCACCGAACACCCGTTTTCCTCGGCATAGCTCTGAATGGCCCAACCGATGTCGCCGGTCGTATTCCCGGGGCGGGCCATGGCCATGCCTTTTTTGAGGCATTCGCGCGCTACACTGACGATCTTAACGGCATCTTTCCCGGGCGTCCCCACGAAAAAGGTCTTGTTCGCATCGGCATAGTAACTGTTCAAGATTGGAGTCACATCGACATTGACGATGTCCCCGTCCATGAGAACACGGTCATCGGGAATACCGTGACAGATTTCATCGTTGACCGAGGTGCAGACACTTTTGGGAAAGCCCCGGTAATTCAAAGGGGCCGGGGTGGCCTGGTGGTTGATGGTAAATTCATGCACCAGGGTGTTGATATAATCGGTGGTAATCCCCGGCCGGATTTCCCTGGCAACCATGTCGAGCGTCGCCACAGTAAGCTGGCCGGCTTTGCGTATGCCGGCAATCTGCTCCGGAGTTTTGAACCGAATGCGGTGTTTCTGTTCATACTCCTGCCTAAGATCTACTTTTGGCGAAGTAGATTTTCCCTGGCAGCATTTTTTATATTTACGGCCGCTGCCACAGGGGCAGGGGTCATTGCGGCCGACTTTGCTTTTGCGCTTCATGTGGGTATCCGCCTGAGGCATCCCTGTTCATTGGGTTGCGGGGGTATTGTGTGTACGCGCTCAAGAATGTAACACAATCGCTACCCAAGTCAAGCTGAAGCCCCTTGTGGGGCCTGATAGCTTGGAAAAAAGATATCCGTCGCGGCCGGCCTCTGGCTGGGCCGGTTTACCCGTTCGGGCGATTGGTGAGATAAACGCCTGTAATGACCAGTCCGGCGCCGATCATGAGAGAAATGGTCACCGGTTCCGACAATATGAAAAAGGCCAGAATGATCGCGCTGACGGGAACGAAATTGATAAACAATCCGGCTCGCATGGGGCCGATCTGGCGTATGCCTTCATAGTACCAGACAAAGCCGATGACGGTTCCAAACAGACCAAGGTACACGATACTGGCCCACTCCGCGACGCTGTAAGAAGGCACCTGGCCCGGCATGCCTTCCATCCAGGCCGGTAGGGCCAAAAAAAGCATCCCGGCCAGGGCGGCATACGCCGTTGCGACCAGCGGTGAAATTACCTGCATGACCGACTTGCCGAGCAGGCTGTAAGCCACCCAGCTCAGCACACAGCCGAATATCATCAATTCCCCGATCCCGAGACCGTGGGTCACAAGGTCCGTCAGACGGCCACGGGTAATGACGACCACAGCACCGCTTACCGAGAGCAGGATGCCGGCAATTTTGGGGAGGCTGAGCTTTTCGTCATATAACCAGGCAGAAAAAAGCGCAATCAGTACCGGGCTGGTGGCGATGATCAACGCGGCGCGGCCAGCGCTGATCAGCTGCAAGCCCTTAAAGAAGAAGGCATTATATGCAAAAACGCCAGTCAGACCCAAGAGCGCGATTGACAGCCATTGCGTCCGGGTCAGCTTCGGAAAGCGGCCTTCGCTTTTTCTGACGATGGCCAGCAGCAACACGGCTGCCACGGTAAACCGCAAAAAAGCCGCCGAGAAGGATCCGACGTTCTCCCTTAAGATACGCCCGGCCACAAAGGTTCCGCCCCAGAAAAATGCGGTCATCAACAGTTTAACGTACACCATCTGTTTCGCTCCGATTGTATTCTGCCGCCTTGCCCAAGGAGGTGGTTCATAACATGTTGATGTCTGACTGTCTATTCCCGCGCCACAATTGGGTTTACTTTTCAGCGGCGGCATTGCATGATTCATAGAAGTAAAAAGCCTGACGGGATACCGCCCAAAGGGAGTCATACCATGCTTTCTAGAAAACAAATTCTAGTGACGGCCTTGCTGCTGTTACTGGTAGCCTGCACCCCGGGTGATGTTGTACGGGTGGCCCAGGTGGCATCCACAGGGGACGTGGCCTCGGTCGGTCGTCTGGCAACGGACAAAGCCATGGGGTATGCGACCAACCCGGCCAAACTCAACCGGGACGTCAAGAAGTTCAACCGCTATTTTTCAGCCCTGGTGGAAGCGCTGACGAAAGCCGTTACCGGCCAGTGGGGTGCAGAGGACGTCAAGGTCCCCAGTCGGAAAAAGTATGTCAAGTACACCCAGAATTACAAATCACGGGCCCTGGTGGATTTTGACGGTGGTCTGGTGACCGTTGAAACCGTCGATACCGAACAGCCGGCGGTCAGCCTGAAAAATGCCATTGTCACAACCTTGCTGACGCCGCACGACCCCCGCGCGGTAGACCTTTACACCGCTAAAACCGTAAAACTCGGGGCGACCCCATTCATGCTTGGTGAGGTGAAAGACCATCAGGGCAAGGATATTCGCTGGGCCTGGCGGGCGGAAAGATTCGCGGATCATCTGATCAAGACCCGCCTGCAAACCCGCACTTCCCAGAGCGGTCCGAGAACAATCACCGTTCATTATGTCAACATTACCATGGTCAAAGATCACCTACACATCCGGGCCCGCAAATATCGGTCCCATGTCGAAACGAATGCCGAGCGTTACCAGGTGAGTAAAAACCTGATTTTCGCGGTCATTAAGACCGAAAGCGACTTCAATCCCTGGGCCATCAGCAAGGCCCCGGCGTTCGGGCTGATGCAGATTGTGCCCGGCAGCGCCGGGTATGACGTAAATCGTTTCTTGAACAGACCCGGGCTGCCTTCTGCGAAGATGTTGCTGAAACCGGCCGAAAACATACTTTATGGCAGCGTGTTCCTGCACATCCTGGACACTCAGTACCTGGCCGCCATTCGCAACCGGGTCTCCCGGGAATACTGTGTTATCGCGGCTTACAATACCGGCGCCGGCAATGTTCTGCGGACCTTCGATAAAAATCGCGACCGGGCACCGGATAAAATCAACCAGCTGGCCCCCCTGGAAGTCTACCAGACGCTGAAGGCCAGTCTGCCCTACCATGAAACGCGGCGCTATTTAACCAAGGTGATGAGTGCCAAAAAAGAGTTTGTAAATTTTTAAAATCGACGGTTTATCCCTCTACCCGGCGGGGTCCCGTCGGCACACCGCCAGGCCCGCCCGAAGGTAAGAACCCTGGATGGGGTGCCTGGCTGGCACCTATTGGAACCGCGCGCGCTATTCCGAAGTTTATGTGTCGCCGGTTACGCGGCGTTGGCGGGCGGCCGGGAAACCGTATCTACCCGACCGTAATAATCTTCTTCTCTACATCGTCGGAGGCCATGGCACGGGCCATGGCACTGTAGGCCATCCGGAATGAGAGTGCATCGCCGATGGCTGGTTGAGGATCACAGCCGGTGGTGTCACAGATGGTGTAATTGGAGGTGGCACCCACAATCCGAAGGCCCGCTGTCAGAGAGGACAGGTCGTATACATCCACATCCAACAGGCCGAAATTGAGAATACACACCTGACGCGGTCCGTTATCTTCGAAAACAACCTGCTTGCCGAACGCATCCGGGCCCGTCCGCCCGGCTGGCAGGGAGGGCTTCAGCGACGTTTCCAGCACTTCGCCTTCGAAAATGAAGGCATCTTGATAAAGCCCCGGTATGGCGGTCCGGGTCGGCGGCATTTCGCCCACGAACAGGGCGGCCCCTATGCGCAGTTGGTTGATTTCGGCTGGCATTTCATCCCTTGCCACCAGTTCCAGCAGCATGGTCCCGCTACCGGCAGACAACACTTCGATCCGGCGGCCCAGCCGCGTTTCCGTCTCGCGAGCAATATTCACCAGCCGCTCCATGTCGGCGCGGTCGGCCTGGTACCCACCATAACAGCCGACTGACGTTCCCAAGCCGGTCAGATTCACACCTTCAATGGCCTCGATAGCGGCCGCTTTGGCGACCGTCTGATCCGGCAGCACACCTTCCCGCCGGTTGCCGACGTCTACCATGAGGACCAGTTCACGCGGCGATGAGTGGGAATCGGCTACCGCCGCAATCAGACGAGCATGGGCCGGATCCGATACCAGCCACACTTTCGCACAGGCGCCAATAGCCGTCACCCGATCCCGATCAGGCAGTTGCACCATCATCACTCTATCTGGAAAGACCCGGCAGGCGCGGTCCAAATTGGCGGGACTGACATCTCCGACCATCGCCTGCGGATCCTGGGCCAACAGTTCCAAAATGGCCGGATACGCCTGGCATCCCTTGGTAATCCAAACCGGTTGAATACCTGCCGACCGGCAGATGTCGCGGACATGGACAAAGTTATGACGGAGTTTTTCTAAGTGGATGAGAACCTGCATAGTGCGTCAGCGCGTAACCGCTTTGCGGGCCACGACAAAGAACAGAATCGTTCCCAGAAGGTAAATGATGCCCAGGTTGCTGATGCCGGCGGTCAACCCGAAGGTGGTAATCATACCCCCCACGGCGATGGGTCCCACGGTGTTGCCGATCCTCTCAAATGAGTTGAAGACACCCAGCGCTTTCCCGGACCCTATACTTTTTGCGGCCGGTGACTCGCTTATGGTCGATATGCGGGCCCCGTAACTCATCCCACCGGACAAGGCAAAAAGGACCAGCACGATCACGAACAGAGCAACCGAATTCAGGAACAGAAATGACAGTAGCGCCAGTCCGCCCAAAAACCCACCCAGAACCACCGGGATGCGTTTGTTTTGAATGCCGTCGACCCATCGGCTGATAATCGGGGCCACATAGACCATGCATAGTCCGTAGGGCATCATCAGACGGGCGATATTGGACTGCTTTACGCCGAGATCCGCCAACAACAGAGGACTGGCAAAATAGAGAAAACCCACCAGGCAGAGGGATGCAGGAATGGCACTCAACAGGAGACTACCCATGAAAACCCGATCGGTAAAAAGCCGGCCGACGCCGGTTTTGTCCGTTTCTTTGACGGCAACTTTTACCGACTGTTTGCCGGCCTTGCGGGTCTGCAGAAGAAAAGTCACCACGAAGATGATCGCGATCAGCACCAGCAGGCTCCCCATAAAAAAGACGCCGCGGTAGCCGATCTTCTCGGCCAGCATGCCGCCGACGGCGGTACTCGATATGAAGCCCGAGAAATATCCAGCCTCCAGACCGGCCACGGCGCTGGAACGATTTTGAACCCGGGTCAGGTTGACGATAACCGATTGGGTGGCCATCAGGGCCAGTCCATAACCAAACCCTACACAGCCCCGGTAGACAATCAGATCCAGAGTCGTCTCGGCGATCCCACACAGCGCCATACCGACGCCGGTTATGAGAACCCCGGAAATAAACGGGAAGAACCAGCCTTGGCGATCCAACCAATATCCGCTGAGTACCAGACTGATGGCGACACAGAGCATCTCGGCCGAGATGGGCAGACCGATCACGATCTCCCGGGAGAGCCCGGCCAGGGGTGTATACAGGGTATTCGCGTAAATCGGCAAAAATGACATGGACAGTGCCATGGCAAACGCATACAGAAACGCCGATGTCCGGATCGAGGCCCGCACCGGTATGCGCGAAGTCTGACCCGGGTTGAAATCCATAAGGGTTTGATCCGCGCGGGGCGTACTCGGATCGCCTACAACCAGAATCGCGACCAGAAAGAAGACCAATTCGAATCCAACCAGGAGGGAAACAACCACAACCGTGGCGGAGTCGAGGGCCAGATCATGGATGGTGCGATCGATGACGGCATTGGAAATATTGAGGTGCACATATCCGGATGGGTCGCCTTTCCGCGAAACCGGTAGAACAATCCGGTCCGGGCGATTTGCACGATTGGTCGGGTCGATAACGATCGGTTCGATCTCATTGCGGATTTTTTCGTCCTCGGCCAGCACCCGGTACAAAGGCTCACCGATATCATCGATAATAGCAATATCGGATAATTCCGGGATGTTCTGCAATACCTCGTCGAGTAGTTTGTCGATTTTAATGAGCTTGTTGATCGGAATCCCCAACTTGAGCAGATAATCCACATCCGTTTTCACCAGGCTCCCCAGCGTTTCACATTTACCTTGAATCTCGTTGAAGTAACGGCCCCGAAAATCGTTGAGGTTGAAATAGGAAAACGCCACCTGGGAAAGGATCAGGACCAGAGAAGTGATAATCAGCGCCCGGGCCTTCAATGATATGCCGTAAAGGCGACCCTTTTTCTTTTTCGTCGGGATGACCACCAGTACGATCAGGAAAAATATCAGGGTGGAAACAGAGCCGACGATTGCCAGCAGGGTCCCGTTGCTGGCAATCATGGCGGAGATCTTGTCCTTGATGAGGGCCTCCGGCAGTACAATTTCGGCATATCCCTGGAAAGACCGCTTGAACTTGCTGCCGCCAAAAATCGGAAACACCAGGTGATAGTGCTGATTATTCAGAGTGACGGTCTCTTTTTTGTCAGGCGCCGCCCCGAAAATGACACTGGTGGCTTGGGCCTCCTCATTCAGGATAAAGAGGGTTTCCTTTTTGGCCGAATGGATAAAAATTTCTTTTATTTCAGGATTTTTTTTATGAAAGGATTTGATCAGCTTGGGCATACCGGTGAATTTGGGCAGCGTTTTCCCAAAACCAAGCGACCTTTCAATCTTGCGGATGTGATAGCGTCCGATAACGCTGTATTCAGAAAGCAGCGATTTGGTATATATTTTTTCGAGGGTGAGGATCGACAGTGCCATGTTTAAAAACAGGGCGCCCAGCAAAGTCCCGGTCACAAAGAGGGTGATTCTAACCGGGACACTTTTAAAATACGTCTTGACCTGGGGTGTTCCGTTCAAATTTTTATGTGTGCTGGTAGCGCCCATAAACACGAACATCCTGTTGGTACGTGTGCCTGGCAGACCAGGTCGGCGAAGCTGTGGGCCGCCGCCTGGGACCCGTCGCCGGAATTGTCTTATTTACGGCAGAGGTAAAAATCAAAGGGCAGTCGCTCGCCGTCAACCTCACGGATGATGTCTACATCCTTGAAACCACTCTCCCCAAGCAGAGCCACCAACTGTTCCGGGTACAGGGCCCGGTAGACCATTTTGCGGGTGGCCACGCTCCAGCCCTTTTCCCCTTCCTGCAAATAAAACACATTGAAGACCACAATGTCTTCCCGGGGATACTCCCACAGGTCAAACACCACCAGCCGACCGGTTGGCGTCGTGTGTACCTGCCGGGGATGAAATCGTTTTTTCTCTTTAAAAATGGGGCCATAATCGCGGATGCTGATAACACACAGACCGGATGCCTCCAGCCGTTGATACATCTGGCCCAGTCCGGCGCGGATATCTACCTCGTTTAAAAGCGCCGGCAGGGAATTATCACAGCTGATCACGCAATCGAAACGACCCGTAACCTTCTCCGCCAGCACACGTATGTCAGCCACTTGAAACTGTACATCGACATTGAAACGTTTGGCTTCCCGCCGGGCCCGTTCGACAGACTTCCGGCTGATATCAGTCCCCGTAACGCGGTACCCCTGCCGGGCCAGTCCGATGCACTGTGTACCGATGCCGCAGGTACAGTCCAGAATCGATCGGACCGGCTGGACGGCATAGCGCCGGATAAAGCCATCCAATTGGCGGCCTTGTTCGAGCAGGTCATTCTTCCAGTCGGCCAGCAGCAGATCGTAGTCAGCGGCAATCCTGTCAAAGAGCTGTTCCTGGTCAACACTATCGATATCGGTCATATATAGCCTGGTTGCTCCGGATGATAATACCTGCAAAATGAAACCTTTGAAAAACAGCCTTGCGTACTGCATCCGTTCAGCGGACCAATTCACCTCAGCCCGCGTGCGTCTGGGCAGTCGGTGGTCAAATGGTCGAATACTGCCCGGATTTTAAAGGCTCTTTATTCAAAGGTCCCTATACATCTCGTTGGACTGGTTGTATCGATCCTCCATGGCTCGATGGGGCCGTTGGTTCGCCTTGCGTCCGGCCCGTTGAATAGGTGTCGCCGCCGGCAACAGCCGGGGTCTATTCCCGATACGGTTTATTCGGTAAATATTTCGTCTGCTGCGCCGAGAATATCTACCGGCGGATCGAAACCGATTGCCTGGCATGTCTTCAGGTTTATGGCAATCTTCGCCGGATCTTCAAAAAGAATCGGCAGACTGCGCGGTTGGGCACCGTTGAGGATCCTGGCAATCTTTTTGGCATGATACTCGGCGACATATTTGAAACCGGAGGTGGCAATGCTGAGCAGCACCCCATTGCGGACCTCGACCGATCCGGTTTGCGAAAAAGTCGGTATCCCGCGCCCGTTGAGCACCTTGAGGTATTTCGGTAACGAGTTCTGATCAATAGCCAACTGCTGGGTGATGTAAAAAGCATCGATTTTGGGGCTCAGCCGCATGATTGCCCTGAGCAGCCAATCTTCAGCCTTTTCTTTCGATTTCACATATCCCAGGTGCAGTTCTTTTTCGATTTCAAAACCGCGCTCGGCGGCCATGGCTTCAACATCGGTTATGGCCGCGTAGCTGCGGCCCTCAACCGTATCCTCAAAAGCCATGCCGAGCTTGGTGAACCCGATAATATCATGGAACATGGCAATCTGCCGCTGATAGCGCAGGGGGTCCACCCGGGCCGTCAGGTTGTCCCGCCCCGAATCCTCGTTCGAATCGACGATTTCCGCTTTCAAGGCATCGGAAACATCCATCACGACGGCCGGTACATCAAATTCCGGCGGCATGTTTTTCATGTCTTGTCCGGCCCAGGTCCCCAGAGCAAATATGATGTCGATATCCCTTTTCTGGAGCCTTTCGATCAGCTTCCGTTTGTTGGCCAGGCGCAGGTCATCCTGCCAGTTGCTATCAAAAAACGCATTGGGTAAAAATGTCAGGTATTTGCTGACCTTGTCATTTGTGGATAGAAACTCATATATGCCCTTGGCGTCTTTGGTGTAGCGTGAAGGGATGTTGACACTCTCCAGCCACCCGAGTCTGCGCAACTGCAGGATGACAGCCAGAAAAACCTGGTCATACTCAAAATAAGGGCCGCCTTGTATATAGGCCACGCGGAACTTGCTGCCATCACTTTTGTGTTTGGGGGTTACCGGAACGCTCTGGGCCAATCCCACGCCGGCCAGGCTCAACACCAGAACCACTACCACCAGGATCCTCAACAACCGCTTTGTATGCATGCCAACTCCTTATTTGCGAAAACCACCGCCCATCAGGCTGGTGGCTTTGAGCCCGGCTGCGGGCAGGCGGGCTATGGGCGCGATCGTGCCATTGTTTTAGTTTTACGTTTTCCGGCCAGGCCGGGGATGTTTGGATTGCAACGATCGTCATCGATCGGAATTAACCTTCAGCCGCCCCCCAGGACCTCGTAGAAAGCGTAATTGCTAAAAAATACAGGGAAATAGCTCAGGTGTCAAGCCCAAATAGCCGTATGCTCGGCCGGCTGTACGACCCCGCGGCCGGCCGGGCAGCCGAAATTCCATCTGGTCGCATCTGGGGCTATTTTAATCCAAAAGCGCGTTCAGGGTGGTGTTACTTTCCAGCAATCTTTCCGCCAGCAGCCTGACCATAAAATGGTGGAATGCGGTCGCCAGAACAGGCGCCTCGACCTCCATGCGGCGTAACGCGGCCGCGGTCAGGCAGTAGACGACCCCGGGCTGATCTGCCACGACGGTAGCCGTTCGCGGCATCTCAAGGTACAGGCCCATTTCACCGACCACTGTTCCGCTGCCCATGGAACGCAATCTTACTGTACGGCCGTTGGACAGCTCCAGTTGAGCGGTCACACGCCCGGACTCAATGAAATACATCACATCGGGTGGATCCCCCTGGCGGATCAGGACACCCCCGGGCTGCATGGACTGTTTCTCCAGGTACTCCAAAAGGTGCCCGGTATCCGTGCCCGGCGGAATGAGATCATGAAAGTAATCGATCACCGTGCGGTCAAACTTGCTGCTGGTGGGACGGGCAATGGCGATAATTTCATTTTCACACCACTCCAGCCCGTGGTCGAGATCCGGGTGAATCCGAAATACGGTGTCGTCCGGTTGTCCCAAGCCACCTTTTTCCAGTCGGCGGCGAATACCGGGAGAGGTATTGGTAAATATCAGGTGAACATCGCTGGCAGCTGCCAGCTGGCGCATCCGGACGAAGCCGAATACGGCCGAGCTGTCCAGTTCGCTGACCCCCCTGAAATCCAGGATGGCATACTTCAGAGGCATTTGGGAACGGTTTTCAATCCGCTTTTTAAAACGCTCCAGGAGCAGATTGGCCGTCCCAAAAAAGATAAACCCCTGGAGTTTCATGATGTTTATCTGCTCTCCCAGCTCGGCCAAAACTTTGCGATGCTCGGCCCGGCGATCGACATTGCTGTGATGCACGGCACCCGACAAATCATGCTTCACGACATCGATCCGACTGTATTTCACCACAAACAGGACCACGGCCACGACCACCCCCCCCCCCACCCCGGCCAGAAAGCCCTTGATGCCGATAATGATCAAGATGAGGACCACGATGAAGTAATCGGTCCGCGCCAGTCGTTCCCGAGCGTCCCACAGCCATTCAACCATGAAGGAAAGCCCCAGAAACATCAACAACCCGCCTAGAATCGGTTTGGGAAAAAGATGGACGAAGCCCGCTCCCCATACAAGGGTGGCTGCGCAGAGCCCAATGGCGACGAACCCGGCCAGCCGTCGACCGCCGGGACTGATACGGCGGCTGAGAATCGTAAAGGTCATGGACTGGTAGCCGATAATGCCGCAGCCGGCGCCCGATAGAAGATTCGCCAAGCCGGCACCGCGCAGTTCCCTATTCAGATCAACATCTTCGGCAGTGGCCAGCTCCAGGGCACTGGCGGAGAACAGCAGGTCCACCACACTGATAAATAAAATCGCGCCCAGGCTGCCAATCTGATTCAGCACTGGTGTCCAGTCGACTTGGGCAAGCACGGCCATTGAATAATAACCGATCTCGGCCGGTTTGACGGCCGGCAGCAGCCACCCCCTGGCGACGGCTGCCTCAAAAGAAATATTGCCCAGGAAAAGACCCGCATAGAAGACTACCAGGCTGCCCAGGATGATGCCGGGCATCACGAGAAAATGGCTAAAACGTCGCAGGGCCAGCAGCAATAGAATCGCGAATACGGTTCCCGGCAGCCATCGCTGGAGAACGACGCCTTGTACCAAGACCGGTACGCTCGCGAATTCCGGACTGACGTCCGCCATCACCTGGACCGCTCCCCGCACCAGGAGCCAGCCGGTCCCCGCTAAAAACCCCCCGAAAACCGGGTAAGGCACGAAGCGTATCAACGCCCCCAATCGCAGGAGACCCAGGAAGAGAAAGAAGATCCCGGTCAGCAGGGTCGCAAGGCCGATTGCGGCCAGGACGGTCAAAAAGGCCTGTTGCACGGATGTGCCTGGCCCTTGGTTGAAGGTAATCGAGGCAGCTATCAGGGCCAGAATGGCAGCCGGTGCTGATTGGGGGACAACGATCGTCCCGGGCAGCGAGCCGGTCAGGGCGCCCACGATCCCGACCGCCACGGCGCTGAACAAGGCGATCTGCAGGCCGGCCGGCAGATAAGCCGCCAGGTTACCCGAAAAGATGAGCGACCCCAAAGAGAGGGTCAGGGTGATTGTCAGCCCGGCGACCACAAAACCGGCGAGAAGCCCGGAAAAGACATCACCGGAATGCAGGGGTAGACTCTGTTTGGCGCGCGGTGGTTTCAAATTTGACAGTTGGGTTAGGGTTCCGGCGGGCCTACAATGCCAAACGCACATGCCCTTTTGCAAGATTGGCAGCTATTCCCATTCTCGCGATGCGCATCCGGCCGGCAACACCATGTAGAATCAAGCTCGCAAACGGGATATCGAATATTTGAGCTTGTTGTTGATATCCCTTCTGGCATGGTCAATATTGCTTTTGATGCTCTTCAATTCCGTGTAGGTAGTGTCCTTGAAGCGAGCCAGCTCCTTGGCGGTCTCATCCGTCTGACGGGCGATGGTGACCACCTTTTCGAAGATGGAAGTGATGTCGGTACGCATTTCATCGAGTTCGTTCTGCCCCAGGATCTCATTGATGATCTTGGCCGGCGTACGCTCTTCCTTGCGCTCTGTATCATGACTGCCTTTGCCGTCATCGGAACGGTCTTCATCTTCTTCCGGCGATTCCTGCAGCAGGACTATCAATTCCTTGAAATCCTTTTTGATGCTGCCCAGGTCGGATTCAATCTTGTGTTTAAAGCCTTCCAGCTCGTCTTTCACCGCGTTCAGCTCATTATGATAAGCTTCCAGGGCTTCAAGATTTTGCTTTGATTTTTTGAAAAACATACCGTTGACCTCCCGCCCGGGTAGTGGTGGTTGCAAAAATTGATCGCTCGCGGCAGCAGACTGCGGCGAAGCGTCACCCCGCAAAGTATTTTCAGGTTATGGATTTGTGCGCTGTTTTCCGGCCGATTGCAGTAACGGCGCTCACCGGTCCGAGTAAAACACCCTGTTTTAATAACATATACTATTGACTGGATAAAGATTTTTTTGGTTGCTTATGTCAAAGATCTCTAATAGGATTGGTCAACTACGATACCACGCTCCTGTAACAGGTCCTGAAAGATGCTTAAAAAACACCTCGCGATTCTTTGCCTGACCCTTTTCATATTGACCGGCAGCCAGGATATCGCCGCCCAGTGCCCAAATAAGTTTGTAAAAGCCATGCAGCAAGAAGGCTTGGAGGCAGACCGTATCGTCCGCATCTGCGAGCACCTGGCCCGGCTCAGCGAATTTGAAAGACCGGAAATCACGACCGACAAGATAGAAAAGGATATCGTCGGCAAGTGGGTCCCAGGCTGGATCTTCCAAGAACATGAATGGCGCGAAATTGATATAGTCAGTAGCGAGTACTCCGCAGAAAAAGCCAAAGTAGAAATTAAAGTGGATACCATCCGCAACAAATACGGCACCTTGCGATTGCACTACCTTTGGACCGGTAGTAGGTGGAAGCTGGTAAGGGTCATCAATATAGATTTTGAATAGGAGCGATCTCATGAATAAAACGACTGCGCTGCTATTGATCATCACTTTTGCTGCACTGGGCCTGGTACTGCCGGCGACCGAGGGGGCGGCCGGTGAAGCCAAAGCGAAACTGGAACGGGCCCTCATCGGCCAATGGAAAGTACCCAAAAACAGATACAAGGAAACCATTACGTTCGATTTTACCACGGCCCGTAAATTTGAATGTGTGCATACCGTCCCCAAACAGGAACCCGTGACCTGGTCCGGCGACTGGAAGGTCCGCACCACCCACGACGGCAAGGTAAAAGCCTATCTCAGGGCGCGCAATCAGGCCGGCCCGGAGAAATACATGAAAGCAATTGTCACCAGTGACTCAGCGCTGGATAAATTTTTCGTTAGAATCACCTTTAACTTCAATAGCGATGATAGTTCAAACTGGAGCTCTCCGCTGAAACTTGCCACAGCAGGAGATGATGAAGAGGATGAAGATCTGGGAGACGAGGAAGATTTTGAAGACGAAGATTTCGAAGATGAAGATTTTGAAGAGGAAGATTTTGAAGAGGAAGAGGATCTCGAAGATGATACAGAATAGCGTTATGATATGACACAGAACAGATACGACCTGGTACCTTACTTCAGCCATCCTTTCCAAAAAACCCACCCGGAACACCTGTTTACGCTTGCCCGTCTTTTCGGTGTGGCGGCACCCGACTTCAACCAGGCCCGCGTACTCGAATTGGGCTGTGCCGGCGGCGGCAATATCATCCCCATGGCCGTCAACCTGCCCCACGGCCGCTACGTGGGGGTGGACCTCTCCCAAAAGCAACTGCAATGGGGTTGGGACCTGATCGCGCAGCTGGAACTGGACAACATTCGTCTCGAACATATGTCCATCGGTGATATCGAACCCGATTTCGGGCAATTCGACTACATCATCTGCCATGGCGTGTATTCCTGGGTGCCACCCGACATCCAGGACAAAATCCTGGCGGTCTGCCGCCGGCACCTGTCCGCATCCGGAATTGCCTATGTCAGTTACAACTGCCTGCCCGGCTGGAACTTCATCAAAAGCATCCGCGATATGATGCTGTACCATGTGGACGCCTTCGACGACCCGGCCGAAAAAGCCGAACAGGCCCGCAGCATGCTCCAGTTTATCATCGACAGCCAGGACCGTTCCGACAAGGCTTACACCGCTTACCTGAAATCGGAGATGGATGTCCTCTCCCGGCACCGGGATTCCTACTTGCTGCACGACCACCTCGAAGACATTAATGATCCAATCTATTTCCATGAATTCATGCAGCGGGCCGCGCAGCATGAGCTGGACTACCTGGGCGATACGGACCTGTTCAGCATGTATCCGGATAACCTGGATGAAGCGGTGGCTGCCACAATCCAAAAAATACCGGAATTGATCAGGGCGGAGCAATATATGGATTTTATCCGCAACCGCCGCTTTCGCAACACCCTGCTTTGCCACCGCGGCACGCAAATCAACCGCGAACTTGAAGTGAACGCAATTGAACAGTTCTTCATTTTGACCCGGGCTTTTCCCGAACGGGACGTGGTGCCTGCTGATATGGAAGATGGTGCCCCGTTGAAGTTCACCACCGGTGACGCCACTTTGACCCTGCGCGGCCGGATATCCAAAACCGCCATGCTGATTCTCGCCCAGCACTGCTATCAGCCCATGGCCTATGACGAATTATGCGACCGGATCCGCGCTGAAACAGGGGTGCGGCATAGCGCTTACATCCGGGCGCAGCTAAATGACGATCTGGGCCTGATCCGGCTACTGTTTGCCGGCCTTATCCGCATCAGTTCCACGGCCGGCGCTTATACCACCGCAGTAGCCGAAAAACCTGAGGTGACCCGCCTGGTGCGATGCCAGGCCCTGCAGGGTGATGTCGTGGCCAATCAGCGCCATGAACCCACCGTGCTGAACGCTGCTGAAAGAATTCTCGTGCGTTACCTGGACGGCCGCAGTGATCTTGACACGTTGACTGCGCGGCTTGAAGAACATATCATCAGTGGTGATTTGAAACTTGAGCTTGACGGCCAGGAGCTTTCGGCTTCCACCGACATTTCCAGCCATGTTGAACTGGTGTGCAAGAGCATGCTAAAGTCCCTGGCCGAACATGCCCTGCTTATCTGAACCGACAGTGATGAAACTTTTTATTATAATCATTCTATGGGGTTTGGCCTGCCCCCCCTTATGTCCAGCCCAGTATTACAAATACCGCGATGAAAACGGCGTGCTGCGATTCAGTGACACGCTGCCGGAAAAATACGCGGATCAGGTTGAAATCTATCAGGAAAGCGTGTCTGCTCCCCAACCGGTTGATACCGGCCAAAAACCTGTCAAGCCGGCTGTTGTACCCCCTAAGCGACAAGAAGCGAAGCCTGCCCCACAAGCGTTGGAGACCCGCTTCACGCTTCTGAAAAATAGAATTTTGCTGCCGGTTGAAATTGTAGGCACCCGTGGCCGGGCAACGGTAGACCTTGTCATGGATACCGGCGCTCAGCGTACCTTCCTTTGGCGGCACGCCCTACCATCTATCGGTCTGCGTAAGGTCGGTCGCGTGAGGGCCTCGGGTATTACCGGCAGCAAATACGCCAGCACCGTGCGGACCAAATCCATCAAAGTCGGTCCCTACAGCCTTAAGGGCGCTGAAATAGCCCTCATGAGTACGGGCCGTTACCAGAAAAGCTATGACGGCCTACTGGGCATGGATTTTTTGATGAAGGTTCGATATGAAATCGACTACAAACGGCAGGTCATCATATGGAAGGGAAAGAACTGAACGGTATAATCTCAATCGGCCAGCAGACAACAAAGACCGCCCGGGCGTTTACTTGCTGTTGCTGATGGAATACCAGAGGGCTTCCAACTCGGCCTGTTTTATCTTCTCGATATCGAACAAGCTGCTGTTGACGGCCTTTTCATATTTGGCCAGAACCTGATCCATCCGGTCGATGAAACTGGTGATTTCCATATCGCTCAGGGTCTGAACCATTTTCAGGTCATCCTGGGCCTGCTGATACAGAAAGTCGACCTGTACGCGGCCCTCTTCGAAATACGTTACCCGTTCCGAAACGGCGGCCAGGTAAGCGGTAATCTGCTGGACAAGCTTCAGGTTATAGCGCACCCGGTGCACGTCGATCGCCTGCCGGTAATTTTTAAGACCCCGGTCAATCTGCTCCTTGCGGATTTCCTTGGCATAGGTATCAACCTTGCCTTGCAGCGCGCCTTGGAGGGCAACGGCCTGACTCCGAATTTCATCCATCCGTGTCTGCAGCGTCTGAATCTCGACAATACGCTGCTGCAAAAGGTCCAGCTTGGCGACGTTGACCGCAGCGAATGTGGAGGCACACACACCCAGAGAAACGATCGTCACGACGGCATATCCAAATAAGTTCTTTTTCATATGGCATTACTTCCTGCGATAAAATTTATTGGGAATATACAACTGACCACCGGCATTTTTCCACTCCATAAAGTAGACGGCGGTTTTATGCGAAAGCAGCTCCAGCCCCATGAGTTCGAGTTGTTTGCCCTTCCACTTGGCCAGGTAGCGGGCAATGCCGGGCGGAAATTCGGCAAATCCGTTCAGGGACAGGCGTTTGCCCCGCCACTTAAACAGGGCCCGGGCAGTGGCCCGGTCCATCTCGGTCAATCCATTGAGGCCGATCCATTCACCTTCCCACTCGGCGAGCGCCCGGGCCTGTCGGGAAGTCAGCGTGGTCAGACGATTTAAGAACAGCTCTTTGCCCTTCCATTTAGCCAGGCAGGCGGCGGCTTCCGTGGAAAGTTCCGTGAGGTGGTATTTGTTGTCCGGCTGGCCGCTGCAGATCTGCTCCCAGATTTCGCTGTTGCTCATTTTCACTTCTGTTACCGGTGGGGTGCTGTCGACCGGGTTGCGGTCGGCTGCCCGTCCGCCGGCCGAATTTTGTATGCTTTTCCGCAGGGCGTTTCGCCACAGGGATTCCAGGTCGGGAACACCGGCGTCACCGGTGGCCACCTGCAGTTTGTCGCTGGTCAACTGGTGGCGGTCAATTTCGGCATCGATACGCTTGAGGAGCCGTCCGGTCCCCAGCCCCTCGACAAAGGGCGCCACCGCCAAATCGATTTCGGTCAACCGCTTGATATATAAAAGGGCTTCACTCCCGGATAAAAGACGGTTATAGGGATCTTCCAACTTATGGATATAGGCCTTACGCCGCTGCACGGTCTGTAGTTCAAGCGCAATACGTCGTAAAGCCAGGGCGTCCTTGAATTCCTTGATCTTATTTTCGGCCGCCAGCCCGGCGACAACCTCCAAAGAGTGTTCAATCCCGGTTTCATAATCTTGCTTCAGTTTAACGATTTCGGCCTGTTTTACCTGCAAGGATTGGCGCAGGGCATCGATCGTTGCAAATCTGTCCTGGATGATGCCATCCGCTGGATCACCGGCCGGCACCGGCCGGGTATCCATTTCGGCCTGCTTGGTGTGCGCCCCCGGCTGGGCCTGCATATCAGGCGCAACGGCCGTCTGCGCGGTTGATTCTTCTGAAGGGGCCACCGGCTTGACGGCCGCCGCTTCCTCTCGATTCTGATATACCGTAAACCCGGCAAATAGGGCGGCAAACAGCATGGTAATGCCTGTTGAGATCAGGAGGATCCGGGGCCAGGGGCCCCGCCGGGATCTCTCGGGTAGAGCGGAGACGCGCTCTTCCGAGAGGTTGAACAGGGACTTACGCTCGCGCGCAACCGGTTTGCGCTTCAACTCAGGTTCCGGGTCGCAGGTGTCTTTGGCGGGCTCTTCGGCAGTAATCCCATCATCGGCGGCTGCGTCCTCATCATCATCGTGGCCAGCCAGATCTTCTTGAGCGTCATCTTGGGGTTCAAAGGAATCCGTTTCCTCACCATAGCCATCCAGTTCAGTCTCGTCTTCATCCAATGCTTGGAATTCGTCCTCGCTGGTATCGCTGCGGCTGGCTTCGACTTCTTGTTCCCCTTCCGTAAGGTCCTTCTGCGGTGCCTGTGCACCGGCCTCGCCTTGCAGTTCCGCCTTCAAACGGTCCATTTTTTCCTGGTCGTCGAGATCTTCTTCCGGATTCACAGGTTCGGAGGATTCGGTTGCCGCGGATGGCTCCGGCTTTCCGCCGTTACCGCCACCCTGCAACTCGGCCATCAACCGGTCCATTTTGGCCTGTTCACTGAGTTCTTCTTCCGGCTGGTCGGCTTCGGCGCCGGCGGTGTCCGCAGGCGTGGTCTGCTCTCCGGTACCATCGCCCTGCAGCTCTGCCATCAGGCGGTCCATCTTTTCCTGTTCACTAAGTTCCTCGTCCGCTTCTGCTTCCGACGACAGGTCTGCATCTGCCTGGGCATCACCATCCGTACCCTGGCTGGCTTCACCCTGCAGTTCAGCCATCAGTTGATCCATTTTTTCTTGCTCGGAGGGGTCCTCTTCCTGATCCGCGGCTTCTCCTTCGTCTGGGGCCCCCGCATTAACCTCCGCAGCTTCCTGGCCGACCTGCCCTTGGAGTTCGGCCATCAGTTGATCCATTTTTTCCTGCTCGCTGAGATCTTCGCCCGGATCGCCGGTAACGCCGGTGTCCGGCTCGGGTTCGGCTGGTTCGGCTCCCCCCGCGACCGCCTCATCCTGGAGTTCGGCCATCAACTGATCCATCTTTTCCTGTTCGCTTTGTGTTTCCACGACTGGTTGTCTCCGTTGCAGCGCTTATTGTGATTGTGTTTCAACAGGCGTTAGCTGATCCGTTCCTATCCGGCCCGTGGCCTTCATCGGCACCGAATCAATTATGTCATCGGTCATATTCAGAAAAACTTGATAAAATATTGCACAATTCTTACCCTTCACCGGGCGGTGCTGACCCAGTCCCCCCCAGGGGTTCCGGCCCTCCAAGTCCCACCTGCCCTTCGTGGGAATATGATCTTCAAGCTGCAGTTATTCTTGAAAAATCCTGGATTATCATCTACGCTGATTGCTACTCGGCAGGAAATGAATGAATTAAAGCGATCACAACAAGGAGCCAGCAGCCATGCGTATCGTTACGCGGCCCGACTTTGACGGCATCGTCTGCGCGGTGCTTCTCAAAGATGCCCTGGATATCAGTGCCCCGATCAGGTGGATCGAACCAGGCGACTTGCAAAAAGGGCTGGTAAACATAGCACCGGATGAAGTGCTGGCAAACTTGCCGTATCACCCGGCCTGCGCATTGTGGTTTGACCACCACTATTCCAACCTGCCCGCGGTGCCTTTTGAAGGTGCCTTCGAAATTGCACCCTCGGCCGCCGGAGTGATCCATACCTATTACCAGGGCCAATTGAGCGGCATCTATACCGAGCTCGTAGCGGCCACGGACAAAATCGATTCTGCCGATCTAAGTCTAGAAGAAGTCCTGAGACCGGAGGCCCACCCTTATCTCCTGCTCTCCATGACCATAGACGGCCAGGACCCGAACGGGCCAACCTATTGGAACACCCTGGTCGATCTGCTGGGCAACAAGCCGATGGAAGCCGTGATGGCCACCGGCGTGGTGCGAGAACGCTGCCGTGAAGCTATTGGCCAGAACAGCCGGTTCAGGGAGGTCCTGCTGGCGCATACAACGGTGACCGGGGCGGTAGCCGTTACCGATCTGCTCTCTTTCAACCCGGCGCCGTCCGGCAACCGGTTTCTGGTTTATGCACTGTTTTCCCAAGCGGTGGTCAGCGTCAAGGTTCGCTATGACGGCTGCGATCGGGAAAAGGTCCTTATCAGTGCCGGGCACAGTATCTTCAACCGTCACTGCCGGGTCAACCTGGGCCGGATGTTTTCGCGGTTCGAAGGCGGTGGTCATGCCGGGGCCGGGGCGTGCAGTTTTCACATTCGCAAATTGAATCACTACCGGACGGAGATCCTCGCGATCCTGCGCAGGAATCATCCCCTGCCGGACGACTGGGCCTGAACAAGTCGCCGCCCACCGGATGGCAGCGCTTCTGGGAAAAGGAGGGACGCTCTTGGTGACGGCCATGACCGGGGTTCTAACGACTCCGCTCACAAGGGCCGTGCGCGGCCCATGGCTTGCATTGCCGGCAGCAATGCGCTATACAGCCCCCATGAAAAACCAAAACAAAATTGTTACCTTTCTAGGCAAGAATACCGTTTTTGACGGCGTCCTGAGATTTCAAGGCGCCATTAGAATCGATGGGCTCTTCAAAGGCCGGATCGAAGCCCCCAAGGGGACCCTCGTTATCGGGGAGGCCGCCCGCCTGGAATCCAATATCCATGTCGACAGCATTATCATCAGCGGCGAAGTCCGCGGAGATATTACGGCAGACCGCAAAATCGATATCAATGTCCCCGGCCGGGTGTTCGGCAACATCCAGGCGCCAACCGTGGTCGTGCAGGAGGGAGTTGTGTTTGCCGGCAACTGCCAGACCCTTTCACCTACGAGCAAAAAATCCGCTACACCGGACCCCGAACAAGAGACGCCGGTCAAGCACCGTAAAACGGGCGTATATACCCCCTGACATCTAGTAATGACTCCTCTGGTCCGTCCACCGCCGGCGAGGTACCGGTAGGGGGAATGCGTTTCGCGACGCAAAGCCCGCCGGCCGGATTGAACGCTCACCGCAGCAGGATGCAGAGAGTACGCTTGCTGGAACGGTTCAGGCTTTCCCGGCAGGACCCGATTGGCCCACAGGGTCCACCGTCAACCCGCTGCAACATCGGGACGCAGCCACGGACCGGAACGCTTTCATGGACTGTCGCCCATCCGCAACCCCTGTCAGTCGAGATGTTATGACCGGCAGGCCCTTTTTTTCCTTATCATATGGTATTTAGCGTTGACTTTATAATTTGTTTTTTGTAACCATCAAACGTACGGGTTAATCTTGCTGGATATTCATCACAACCATCAGGAGGAGGGCAAATGACAAAAGCAGAATTGATTGAGAAAATGGCTAAGGATGCCGGTACCACGAAGGTTACCGCTGGCAAAGCGCTTGAATCTTTTCTGACCCACGTTTCCAAGGGGCTCAAAAAGCGTAACAGCAAGGTAACCCTGGTAGGGTTTGGTACCTTCAAGACCGTTTATCGTAAAACCCGTTGGGGCAGAAACCCCCAGACTGGTGAGAAGATGAAGATCAAGGGCAGGAATGTGGTTACTTTCAAGCCTGGCAAGAACCTTCAGGCCTAAGGCACTCAACACAGTATAAAAATAAAAAGCAGGCTGATTCAGAATCTGGATCGGCCTGCTTTTTTCCTTCCCGACCGGATGACTACTACCCCATAAAGACAGACAGCATATCTCTCCGGGCATTGACATGCTGAATAGTGACACTGATCAGATCTTCCGGCTTCAATTCGATGCCGCTGGAAAGGGCCAGATCGCATTCCAGCAGGTATTCTTTTAACAGGATTTGATAGCTGCGACGGCGTTTGCCCAGGACGATAGCTTCTTCCTTGCAGCCGACCCGCCCTTCCAGAAATTTCAGCAGCCAATATTTGTTCCGGTTCCGCTGGATCAGCGAGACCTGGTTCATGGGAACTTCCAGTTGTTGAATGAGCGTGTCCATTTCCGTAGCGGTATAGGGCGGCTCTAGATCCAGGGCCGCTCTGACTTGCCGCTGGGTAATGAGATCGAAATACTTGCGGATTGGCGACGTCGCCGTGGTATAGCGATCCAGCCCCAAGCCGGAATGTTTCCCGGGCTTATGGTCGAGGATAAAGCGACTCAGGTGTCGGCGCTGCATCCAGTTTTGGAAAAGGGTCCCCCCTTCGCCCTTGAACAGTCGCTCCCGGGGGTCAGCCTGGGTCCTGAAAATGGCCGGCAACTTTTTATCAGCGAGAAATCCAGCCATCACCCAGTTGGCCATAATCATGATCTCTGAGACCAGCATGCGCCCGGGGCTCTCCCGGTTGATCCGGTTGACGGCGATTTCATCCGACCCATTCAGCCACACGTTCACATCCGGCAGGGATATCTGTACGGCACCCCCGTCCAGACGATCCCGGCGGAACTGTTCGGCAATGTTTCGGAGGGTGACGATGTCGCGATTATCCGCCGCCATCAGGTTCACATCATAATAAGACAGTTGGTGCATCACCCTGATCCAGCTCGGCAGGACCTCGTAGCCCTTGATTTCGTAGGTGCTGCTCAATTTGATCAAAATGCTGATCGCCGGCCGGTACTCCCCGGCCTTCAAACTGCACAGGTCTTCGGCCAGAACGGAGGGCAGCATGGAGATCTTGCGGTCGGGCATGTAGATCGAACTGCCTCGTTCCAGGGCGGCCCGGTCCACCGGATCTCCCTTTTTTACATAGTAGCCGACGTCGGCGATATGGACCCCCAACCGGAGGTGGTCTTCCCGGATTTCAAGACTGATGGCATCGTCGAAATCCTGGGTAGCCTGACCGTCGATCGTCATGATCGAAAGCATGGTCAGGTCTTTGCGCTCCGGTTCGGCCACCAATTTGCCGGGGTGCTCCACCAACTCGCGGCAGCGGTTCAGGGCCGGTGGCCTAAAATCAACCGGTACGCCTATACGCAGGAGATCAATATTTTCGTTGGGTTCAAAAATGCCGGCTTTTACCAGAAGGGGGAAAAGGTCTTCGACCTTGGCAATACCGGCTTTGTGCATCACCGGTTTGGCAAGCGCATGGGAAGGACTGTGCTTGCCGTGCAGATACTCATCTTTGAGCACAGTCAGAATTTCATCGCGGTTGACTGGGGATATATCGGGAGGGGTTCGGCCGTCATCAGCGGCCAGAGCCCGCAGCCACCGGCCCCCGTTGGCAATGATTCGTTCCCGTCGTTGCGCCTCCTTCAGGCGGGCAATTTTCAGTTCGACCTGGGCCAGGGTATGCGGGAAGAACCGGTCCTGGTTGAATTTAAAATAAAGCCGGTTGCTGAAAAACGCCCGGACAACAGCTGACTCCTCGTCACTGGCCGGATTGTCAGGGAAACAAAAGGAGGTCATCGTGCTCAGGTCGATCCACTCCTGTTCCTCGTTGAGCACATCCCAGAGTTCCTCGATATCGATATTTTTGATCAGATTGCAGCGGCGGCGGGCGATCTTCCTGAGATTATCCACCACCTCCGTCCGGCCGGATGTAAGATCCAGACGGGTATCGGAGGCATGGGAGATCCTGCCGGCCGAAAGGTTTATCTCCCGGTTGGCCTCATTCAGTAGTCTCAGCCGCTTATTTTTGATATCCAGTACAACCGCACACAATATTTTCTGCTGATCAATATACTCAACAACATTACCTAGTTCCATAGCCTCTAAATGTAACAACCGGGGCCTGGAAAGTCAATGCCCGGGGTGGTTTTCCGGACGGGCCGCTGATAGCACTGAAGATCGATTTTACGGTGCAAAAAATCAGCCCGCGAGATGAATGGATTTCATTCGGTAAATGCCACATATGGCTTGCCAAATTACTGCTGCCATGGTAGGAAATCGTTCTGTTGTGGTTGCTTCCCCGGCGCATAGACAAGCATCGGCAGGACAACCGGCAAATAGCAAAATCCATTTGCTATCCTGGCCGCCGATCGCAATGCCAAGCAGCGCAACACCCCACTTCAAACGCGGAACCGAACTCGAAACCGGGTCGTCGATTTCCGGCCGATTAGCCGAAATGAACGGACCTAACTCTTTTAAACCCGGCTGGTTTCAGCCAGCACCGAATTAATGGCGGTTTACCGCCGTCTCATATAGACAGGTAGCATAGGTTTAAACTTCAATCCAAAGGAGGACCTCAGATGCCTTACAATGCAGTAGAAATGGCGGACTGGCAGATTTCCGAAGCTGCCGAACAAAACATGCCGACGCCGGAAGATTGGGCGGAGAAACTCGGCCTGGAAAAAGGCGAGATGCTGCCCATGGGCCGGCTGGGCAAGCTCGATTTTCTAAAGATCATCGATCGGCTCAAGGACAAACCCGACGGGAAGTACATCGAGGTAACCGCGATTACCCCCACCCCGCTGGGTGAAGGCAAAAGCACCACCTCATGCGGCCTGATGGAAGGTCTGGGCAAGCGCGGTGTGAATGTCGGCGGCGCCCTGCGGCAGCCCTCCGGCGGCCCCACCATGAACGTCAAAGGTACGGCGGCCGGCGGCGGTAACTCCCTGCTGATCCCCATGACCGAGTTCTCCCTGGGTCTTACCGGCGACATCAACGACATCATGAACGCCCACAACCTGGCCATGGTGGCCTTGACCGCACGCATGCAGCACGAGCGCAACTACAATGACGAGCAGCTGGCCCGCCTCACCGGCATGCCGCGCCTGGACATCGATCCCACCCGCGTGGAAATGGGCTGGATCATCGACTTTTGCGCCCAGGCTCTGCGGAACATCATCATCGGTATCGGCGGCCGCATGGACGGCTTCACCATGCAGTCCAAGTTCGGCATCGCCGTGGGTTCCGAGTGTATGGCTATCCTGTCGATCATCCGCGACCTGGCCGACCTGAAAGAGCGCCTGAACAATATCACGGTGGCCTTTGACAAGAGCGGCAAGCCCGTCACCACGGGCGACCTGGAAGTGGGCAACGCCATGACGGCCTTCATGCGCCAGACCATCAACCCGACCATGATGTGTACCGCCGAGTACAATCCCTGCCTGGTGCACGCCGGACCGTTCGCCAACATCGCCGTGGGTCAGAGCTCCATCATCGCCGACCGCGTCGGCCTGAAGCTCTTCGACTACCACCTGACCGAGTCCGGATTCGGTGCCGACATCGGCTTCGAGAAATTCTGGAACGTTAAATCCCGCTTCAGTGGATTGAAACCCCACGTTTCGGTTCTGACCACCACCATCCGCGCCCTGAAGATGCACGGCGGCGGCCCCACGGTCGTGACGGGCAAAGCCCTGCCGGACGAGTACACCAAAGAGAACCTGGAGTGGGTGGAAAAAGGCTGCGCCAACATGGTGCATCACATCAACACCATCCGCAAGGCCGGCATCAATCCGGTGGTCTGCATCAACCGGTTCTACACTGACACCGATGCCGAGTGCGCCGTGATCCGCAAGGCCGCCGAGGCTGCCGGTGCCCGCTGCGCCGAGTCCAAGCACTGGGAACTGGGCGGCGAAGGTGCGCTGGAGTTCGCTGATGCAGTCATCGACGCGTGCAACGACGAAAACGACTTTAAATTCCTCTACCCCCTGGAGATGAAGCTGCGCGACCGCGTGGACATCATCGCCAAGGAAGTTTACGGTGCCGATGGCGTGGATTGGACGCCGGAAGCCGAAGCCAAGGCCAAGATGCTGGAAGACGATCCCTTCTACGCCGACTTCACCACCATGATGGTCAAGACGCATGAGAGCCTCAGCGCCGATAGAACCGTCAAGGGGGTGCCGACGGGATGGCGGCTGCCTGTTCGCGATGTGCTGATCTACTCCGGCGCCAAGTTCCTCTGCCCCTGCGCCGGCACCATCAGCCTGATGCCGGGTACCGGCTCCAACCCGGCTTTCCGCCGCGTGGACGTGGATCCGGAAAGCGGCAAGGTAACCGGCCTGTTCTAAAGGCCTGATTACATAAGAACGTTAGGGGCCCGAATGTAAATTCGGGCCCCTTTTTTTATTATGCGTGTACTTCTGATAAACCCATTCTATCCCATCGATGAAACCCCTTCACCGCCGCTGGGACTGGCCTTTATTGCCGCCGTGCTTGAAGCGGCGGGTGTCGCCGTAAAAATTTGCGACTTTGTGGTCTACCCATACAGCCGGGGTGCGCTGGCTGATGAGATGCAGGCGTTTAAACCGGCCATTGTGGGCTTCACCTCGGTTACTATGACCTTTGACACGGCCATGGCCGTAGTACGCGACGCCAAAGCCATCGATCCGGCCGTCAAGACGGTCATGGGCGGGCCCCATGTAACCTTCCGGGCCGAAGCCACCCTGAAGGAGAATCCCGAGCTGGATGTCATCATACTGGGCGAAGGAGAAGAGACGATCGTAGAACTGGTCCACGCCATTGAAAAAGGCGCGGTTTGGCACACCATCAAGGGCCTTGCATATCGAGATAGTTTACAAATAGTGCACACCGGCCACAAACCGCCGGGTCTCGACATCGACCACCTGCCCTTGCCGGCCCGTCATCTGCTGCCCCTGGGCAACTACCGGGCCTTGAACCTCTCGATCAGCATGACGACCAGCCGCGGCTGTCCCTTCAAATGCATCTTCTGTGTCGGCCGTAAAATGGTAGGCGCCAAAGTCCGCTATCGTGACCCGGTAAAGGTTGTGGACGAAATGGCGCTGCTGGCAGCGTATGGTTTCTCCCAGATCAACCTCGCTGACGACCTCTTTACCGCCAATACCAGCCATTGCCTGGCCGTATGCGCTGAAATCGTCAGTCGCGGCTTAAAGATCAAGTGGACGTCATTTGCCAGGGTCGATACAGTCTCTTTGGAAGTTCTCCAGAGCATGCAGGCGGCCGGGTGCACTGCCGTCAGTTTCGGCATTGAATCGGGCAGCCCGACTATCCTGAAAACCGTCCGCAAGGGGATAACGCGTGATCAGGTAGTAAAAGCCGTCAAGCTCTGCACCCGGGTGGGACTGCAGCCGCACGCCTCTTTTATCCTCGGCCTCCCCGGAGAAAACGAAGAAACGCTCGCAGAAACCCTGGCCTTCGGTGAACAGTTGGAAAAATTGGGGGTTGCCTATGGATTCCACTTGCTGGCGCCTTTTCCCGGCACTGAAGTCCGTGATCGCTGCGAAGACTATGAGCTTCGGATTACCACCAACGACTGGCGCCACTATCACGCCAACCGTACCATCGTTGAAAACAGCGGTATTCGCCGCGAAGTGCTTGACGAAGTTGCCACGGGATGGATGCAACGTTTTGAACTGTGGCTGGATGATGTCGCCGCGCGGATGGACCGGGGCGCGGCCGCGCCGGATGAAATCACTCAGGTGGTAAACTTGAAGCGGACCGTCCTGCTATATGATCTGATGATGGGCGGTCTGATCGAGCAATACGGCAGCCTGCCACCCGAAGCGGCTAGGCTCCCTGAAACGGAACGCCTTGAGCGACTAACCGCCGGTTTGTCCCGGCATGTGAATAATCCGCCGGCCGAAATCAGGGACACCCTGAAACACGCCCTCGCCAAGGGCGACCTGGTTTGGGGAAGTGCTGACGAAGATTATCGTGTTCGTTTGAGGTGGGTTGACTATCTATAGTTGTTGGCGAATCCACGCTTCCATAGTCGGCGGTGTGGCAAGGCAGGTCGGCGGGATTTCCAGGGCACACTGCGCGCTCAGCTCAACCCCTTCCATGATAACCGACACCGGTCGGTCGGACGATACCACCACGACCACCAGTCCGGGATTGCCGGCCGTAAAACGCAAGGCTGAATTGAACCGGGCCCCCCGGGCGCGATCCTCGCCGATAATCGAGCGGCCGTCCAGCAAACAGGCGAATCCATGCAGCCTGAAATCTGCTCCCAGGTGCAAGGCGCCGTCCACGTGCGCCAGTGATTTGGCCAACGACAGCGATTCCGGTTCACGCAGATCCAGGGGTGCTTTCAGCCCCTGTCCGGAAATTTCGACCGGCTCTTTATTCAGGTCAATGACCAGGGTGGTACCGTGTTTGTGGGTCTCAGCAGAATGCACGAGATCGGAAATAGTGTGGAAGAGCTCGCTGCTCGCGTCCGGATCGAGATCTGATTCCAGTAAAATCTCTTCGACCTGGACCAGTTTGGCCCGGCGAATGGTCGCCTTGAAATTGCCGTCGAAAAAACTGCAGATGAGCTCTTCGTTGAGCATTAAGAAGCCGTGCCCACCCCTAAAATCGGCCACGATACTGAAGGCCGGCAGATCACCGTTGGATATGCCGACAATCGAACGGCCGTCCGATACCAATTTACGCTGTGAATTTTCCACGGCCAGCAGGAGCTTGCGTACATGTTTGAAATTGTCCAAGACCGGCCGTTCATCTTCGGGGAACTCGGCTACCAGATCCAGCCCATCAATGGTCGCGGCCTCAACGAACATCAACTGCCCCCGGGCCCAGGAGCCCTCTTCCCGCGTGCGCGAGATCCCCAGAATCGAATCCAGAATCGGGTAGACCCGAACATGGGTATCCCAACCTAATACACGATTCATCTCGTCAACGATACAATCTCGTACCGCGTGGGTTGCGTATTCGCGCAGGAAACTGCCTGAGATGGCCGTGTACCACTCGGAGGCACTGCCCAGGTCATGGCTCAAGCGATAGGCGGCGTGCTCCAGCCACCGCTCTACGGGGACCACGCTACACATGTCCGGATGATGTTCCGTGAACCACATCTGGTAAAATAGCGATCGGGAACGCCCCCCATATGAGATAAGCCCCGCTAGACCAATATTCTTTTCCGGGTTGATGTGGCCGTGCTCCTGCAGCTGTTTGAAAGCGGGTGCATCGGTTCGCCACGTCTCGGCGTCCAGATAAAGCTCCTTGAAACGCAGCTCATGCCCGACCAGCAGATTCTGGGGGTCATAGACCCGGATCGGATCGTGGGGCCGGATGGCATAGATGACTGCCGCCCGGCTGGGATGGGAAAAATGTGAAAGGCCGTCGCAAAGGCCCTCGACGGTGTCCGACAGGCACTGGCAGGTAAAGGCTTCCATCACGTCTCAAATCCTCCTGGCGCGATGGTATCCTTTTTCCGGCCGACTGTCGAGATCCGTTTTAAGAGTGAAACGTTAAACGCTATTGGCGGAAGTGCTACTGGCTAAATCCTTATACCGTTCGTAATACTGAAAAACCCTGGCAATATAGGAGCGGGTGGCTTTAAAGGGGGGAATGCCGTTATACTGCCTCACCTTGCGGGCCCCGGCGTTGTAAGCTGCCAGGGCCAGACGGGTATCGCCGTCGAACCGCTCCAGCTGGATTTTAAAATAACGGACGCCGCCGTTGATATTGTGCTCAGGATCAAACCGGTCTTTCACCCCTAATGCGTCGGCTGTAGCCGGCATCAGCTGCATCAAACCAGCCGCACCACGGTTGGACACCGCCCGCGGGTTATAGCTCGATTCGGCCATAATAATCGCCTGTATCAACGCGGCTTCCACACCATGTTTACGACCGGCCTGCTCAATAATCGCATGGTAACCGGTCTTGACCCGCAAAGCTGAATTCTTTGGCGATCGGTTCTCCTGCCTGGATGTGTTTTTTGCCACAGACTGGTCAAGTTGTGTTTTGACTGGCTCGGTCTGATGTGAAATTGCAAGCTTCAGATCGGACAGTCGGCCGCGCATGGCGGCGTCATGCACACCGGTGCTTTGACCCGGCACCAGCAATACAACCGCCAGGGTGACCAGCACTATATAGAGACCCAGCCGAAGTACTATCTCTTTCCGGCTGGAAAAATGAACGATCCCATTCATCGGGGGACCTCCGTGTCTTTGTCTGTAAGTCCAAGGGATGGGGAGCACCGAATTGGAACGATGTTACCTACCCCATATAAATAAAACATTACATCTGGTATGTCAATAGCAACGGAACCACAACATGTGGTATACATGTCCGTTTTAAAATAGGCGTGTATTCAGCGAATTACACACCTGAATCGAAACATAACTGAGAAAAATGATAAGGCTGAGATTGAATGTGTCAACTGGATATAGGGCGGATATCAGCGGATCTGCTTTTGAAGCGCCTTCCAGAGTGCTTTCACCTGAAGCTTGGTTTCAGCCTCGGTACCGCCATTATCGATGACATAGTCGGCGTGAGTCAATTTTTCGTCGATGGGCAGTTGGGAGGCAAGTATTTTCAAAGCAGCGGTTTTGCTGATGCCATCGCGAGCCCTCAGGCGGGCCACCTGCTGATCCGGGCTGGCATATACCAGGAGCACTTTCGTAAACAGGGTTTGCTGGTTCATCTCCATGAGCAGCGGAACGCCCGCCTGGATGATGGCTCCGGGATGCTCCGTGGTAAGACGCTTTACCTGGCGGCGGTATTCCGCAAAAATAGGGGCATGGGTCAACCCTTCCAGTTTGCGTCGCTGGTCGGGGTTGTTGAATACCAGGGTCGCCATTTTTTCGCGATCCAGGGTGCCATCGGTGTGCAGGACCATTTTTCCGAAATGGGCGACAATGGCTTGCAGAGCCGGGCGCCCCGGTTCGACAACCAGGCGGGCCAATACGTCAAAATCGATGAGCGGCGCCCCCAGTTCCACAAGCAGGGCGGATACGGTTGATTTGCCGCTGGCAATGCCCCCGGTAACGCCGAGAACAAAAGGTTCGGTTGTTGTCTGTCGGCCGGCCATCTGCGCCTTCTCCTTGCAACCCATACCCACTGAGGCTGACTTGATGTAATATACTACCTGCGGAGAGTCAACCGGTTACGGCTATGCGCTCATCAGTTGACCCCCGGCCACCTTTCCAGTATGTAAGGCTCTGTTTCCTGCCGCAAAGTTGAATTTAACGATATCCAAACCGAACCCAACGTTGAAAGGAGCATGGCATGCAGCTTGATTTGAGCGGCGTCGAACAGATGGACCAGGAGCAACTCCCGCACTTTATTCTCGATGCGTTTAGGCGCATCGTGGTCCACTACGGACAATGGTTGGCCCAGGCGGAACACCAGTTCGGCCTGGAAAAGGCGCTGGAAATAGAAGCGTCGGTCTGGAAGGCCAGTTTCAGCAACCAGATCACCCGCCTCGGTAAAACCCTGGGGTTTGAGGTTGACGCTGGGCTGCCCGCCTTCCTGGAATCTTTGGACCGCGAAACCGCCACTAATCTTGTCAAAAGCCTGGCCGTCAACTGGCTGGCCAACGACGGCATCTGGTTCCAGGCGATCGAAAAAAAGCGCGGCATGAACGACGCCAAACGGTGTAACGATACCTGCTGGTCACGTTACTCGCCGTTTGAAGCTGCCCGGATCAAGGAACTTCTGAGCCTGCCTGACGATGGCGGTCTGGATGCCCTGCAAAAAGCCCTGGCGTTTCGGATGTACGCCCAGATCAATGCGCAATCCATCGAACAAACCGACGCCCACGAATTTGTTTTCTTTATGAACAATTGCCGCGTACAGGCCGCCCGCCAGCGCAAGGGGCTGCCCGACTACCCTTGCAAATCAGCCGGGCTGGTTGAATACCCCACCTTCGCCACCGCCATCGACCCACGCATCCGGACCGAATGCATCGGATGTCCCCCGGACGAGCATCCGGAAGAATGGTTTTGCGCTTGGAAATTTACCCTGGTGGAAACATAAAAAAGGGGCCCTTCAGGGCCCCTGCGATTAGCTGCCGACTCTTTAAAAACCTTGAATCACCTGCTTTTCCTAACTGCTAACAGCCAATGGCTATTCGCTTATGAAGTCAAGGGCTACCCGTCATACACAACCGCTACAATCGTTGCCTTGCCGCCCTTGGCGGAAATCACATGGGGGGTCGTGGAAAGGTAATACGCGCTGTCCCCGGGATCCAATTCGAAAGAGTCTTCACCGATCTTGAGCAAAACCACCCCGTCCAGAACAAAAATGAACTCCTCGCCTTCGTGGACGGAAGCCTCTTGGTCCGGATAATCTTCCAATTGGACAATCAGGGCCTCCATATGGCGGCCTTTCACTTCGGGTGCCAGGCTTTTATAGGTATACAGCTTTTGACCGCCGGATTTGGATGAGGTGGACCGTACCGTCGCCTTGCGCTCATCTTTGCGGGTGATGGAATATAAACGGTCGCCCTGCCCGGATACGAGGCGCCCCAGGGCACTGTCCAGGGCTTTGGACAGTTTGATGACGGTTCCCAGCTGCGGTTGGATCTCATTCTTCTCGATCTGGGCCAGCACCTCGACATCAAACCCGGTCATCTTCGACATGGCATCGAGGGTCATGCCTTTGTCTTCCCGCAAGGCTTTTATTTTCTGGCCCAGGGCCTCTACGCCCTCTTCGTCCCGGGCTTCGATGTCACCGGTAAGATCTTCGAAAAAGTCGACGTTGATATGGGGTTTCTCGCTGTTTTTCTCCATTTGAAACTCCTGCGTGCTAGTCCTGTTTACGTTCCAGGTGCCGAGTCGGCCAGGTTAGGCCCGATACTGTTCGGGCAGGTTCGCCTCCGGTGCCCAACCGGTCGGCCATTGCTGATTCGGGTTTTCTCCCAGTTTTTCCTTTCTTTTCTTGAGCCCCGGACGGGCATACATCATATGGCCTTCTTTGAGGGTACGACCATTAATGACCGCCTCCGACCGCAGTCGTTGACCAACGGTTTTCTCCAGGGCGCGACCCAACCAGAGCATGCGGTCCACATCGTAGCCGTGTTCGATGCCCATTTCGTCAACCTGGACCAGCAGATCTTCTATACAGGTCAGGCCCACATACCGGGGATCGTCATAGTAATAATCTCCGGTGCCCTTGACCGGGCAGTCGTCCAGGAAGTTGGCCGGCTGGCCGCCGAGACCACCCAAGGTGGCTTCAAAATTGGTAATGCCGGCCTGTAGGGCTGCGAGAATCGAGGACGAGGCCACTCTTTTTGTTTCATGGAAATGGGCGATGTGCAAGTCCGTATTGGGCATTTCATCCAGAATCATGGAGAAATAGCGGTAGACGTCCGGGGCTGAGGCACTGCCGTCATGATCGGCATGTTCGATGTCGTGGGCCCCGATTTCCAACCAGCGTTTGGAAAATTCCACCGCGTCTTTCATATCGGTAGCCCCGCCGATGGGGCTGCCCCAGATAGTGCTCACGGTACCGCACATCATGATACCGACATCGTTGCATTTTTTGATGCTGCGTTCACATTCGGCCCAGTAATCCGGCAGGGTGGTGCCGGAATTGGCAAAGTGATGCTCTTCTTCCGTGCTGACCATCATGAGGATCCGATCCGGGCCAATGCCCCGCTGTCTCAGGTCGATGGCCCGATCCACCGCGGATTCCCGGATGGTAATAGCGGTCAGTACAATGTCGTCGTAATTGATGCCCCGGCGCTGGCACTTGGATTTAAACCGGTCGCTGCGCAGGTGGGTCAACAACTCTTCGGCATCCCGGAACTGGGGCATGAGATAGGGGTTGCCGAGGTTGGTAACCTCGATATTCCGACAGCCGGCAAAAATGAGTTCTTCCAGGTAGAATTTTTTGGCTTCCGTGGAGATGAACTTTTCCAGGTGTTGAAACCCATCGCGAACGGTAATGTCGCCGATGGTTACTTTTCTGGGCATGCGCGGGAAAATTTTCCAATAATCATATTCGGTCATGGTGTCCTCCTTACTTAAGTAATGTACTTATATCTGAATTTTACTCGCCTTTATAAACTGGTTTACGCTTCTCCCTAAAAGCCGCCAAGCCCTCGAGGCGATCTTGGGTGGGGATACAGACCCAGTAGGCATTGGATTCAATGGCCATGCCGGTGTTGAGGTCTGTCTCCAAACCGTAGTTGATCGCATATTTGGCCTGCTCAATGGCCACCGGGCCGGTCTCGCAAATCATGGCGGCCATCTGATGGCATTCATCCAACAGCGCCTCCGGATCACAGACGGAGTTGACCAGGCCGATCTCCAAGGCCTCTGCTGCATCCACCCGTCGGCCGGTAAAAATCAACTCCTTGGCTTTACCTTTGCCCACCAGCCGGGGCAGTCGCTGGGTACCACCGGCGCCCGGAATGATCGCCAGGCGGGTTTCGGTAAGCCCCAGTGACGCGTTCGTTGAGGCGATACGGATATCGCTGGCCAGGGCCAGTTCTGTTCCGCCACCGAGAGCGATGCCATTGACCGCGGCAATCACCGGTTTGTTGAGGTTCTCGATGGCAGTTAACAAGTCCCGGATGGTAAAAATGTACTCTTTTACCTGGATCGGCGTCAGGGTCGCCCGTTCTTTCAGGTCCGCGCCCGCGCAAAACGCCTTTTCACCGGCAGCCGTGATGATAATGACCCGTACGTCCGGTTTGAAGCGGATTTGATCTACCTGTTTTTTAAGGGCGCGCAGCAGTTCGAAGTTCAGGCAGTTCATTACCTTGGGCCGGTTCAACGTCAGGGTCACGACCCCATCTTGCTTAGCGGTCAGTAATACTTGTGCCTCCATGGGCTTCCTCCTTCAACTGGTCTGGTGCCGGCCTGGAAGACCGGTATCCGGCAGTGGCGGCTAACAGCCGATGTATCTGGAAATGACGATCCGCTGAACTTCCGATGTGCCCTCGCCAATATCCAGTAGTTTCTGGTCGCGATAGAAACGTTCTACCGCGTATTCTTTCATGAGACCGTAGCCGCCATGAATTTGAACAGCGTGATTGGCCACCCGGCCCATCAGTTCACTGCAGTACAGCTTGGCCATGGCGGCTTCTTTTTCGAACGGGCGTTTCTGGTCCCGCAGCCAGCAGGCCTTATACATCAGATTCCGAGCGCATTCGATCTCCAAGGCGCAGTCGGCCAGTTTAAACGCCACGGCCTGGAACTTGCTGATGGGCTGGTTGAACTGCTCGCGCTGTTGGGCATATTTCAGGGCCGCTTCATAGGCCCCCTGAGCGCCGCCCAAACCCATGGCGGCGATGGACAGGCGGCCGCCGTCCAGGGTCTTGAGCATCTGATGAAAGCCGTCGCCCTTTTTACCGAGGATATTGTCGACCGGAACCCGGACATTGTCGAAATAGAGTTCGGCGGTATTGGATGAACGCCACATCATCTTCTTTTTCATTTCAATGGCTTTGAATCCGGGTGTACCGGCTTCGACCAGGATACAGGAGTACTCCGGCTTGCTGTTGTCGCGCTCCCCGGTAATAGCCTGCACGGTAACGCCCATGGTCATATCGCAGGCGGCATTGGTGATAAAGATTTTAGAACCGTTGATCACCCACTCGTCACCGTCTCTAACGGCGGTGGTCTTGCTGCCACCGGCATCGGACCCGGCCGTGGGTTCGGTTAACCCAAATCCCCACAGCCCTTCGCCGGCGCAGAGTTTCGGCAGATATTTTTTCTTCTGCTCTTCAGTGCCGAAATAGTAGAGTGGGCCGATGCCCAGCGAGTTGCCGGCCGCAATGGTAGCGGCCTGGGAACCATCCACCCGGGCAATTTCTTCGACGGCAATGATGTATGCTAGATAGTCCATTTCCTGACCTTCATAGGCTTCGGAAACGAACATTCCAAAAAGGCCGATCTCCCCCATTTTCCGGGTTAGTTCCGCGGAAAACGCCTCTTTTTCATCCAGTTCGGCGGCCACCGGCGCGATCTCGCTCTGGGCGAACTTGCGGACTTCCTTTCTGATCATCTCCTGTTCTCTGGTGAGGTCAAAATCCAAGATACCCTCCTTTCCCGCGTTCCAAAACCGGAAACCTGGCAGGCAGGTTAAACTGGTTTTTTCATTCCTTTTAATACAAAATTCTCGTAGATCTCCGCGATATCATCCACAGCCAGGCGGCCCTCCGGTTTGAACCAGAAAGCACCCGCCGTGCATAGGGTCAAAACAGCATAAGAGAGAATTTTAACATCCCCCTCATCAAAGATGCCCTGTTTGTGCCCCTCGTTAATGAGGTCTTGAAAGATCCCCTCGTATTCGTCGCGTTTGCCGACAACCACCTGATAGTGCTCAGCGGAGAGCCCCCGCAGTTCACTGGTGGCGATAAAGGTCTCCTTCTGCTGTTCCAGATGGAATTGCACATGGCCGTGCACAGCCGCCCGCATCTTGGCCTCAACCCCCTTTGATCCGGCCAGTCCAGCCTTCAAATGGTCCAGCAGACCTTCCATGGTCGATTCCATGATGAAAAAAAGCAGGTCCTCTTTGCTGGGATAGTGGTAGTAGATGCTGGCCTTCTGAATGCCGCATCCTTTGGCGATATCACTGATGCTGGTGGCAAAATAGCCTTGCCGGAAGAACAGGTCCACCGCAACAGTTTTAATGGTGTCTTTCATACTGGCCATAGGGACCTCTGGGTTGTGGCGGAAGAAACAAGCTTTGCTTACCGACCGGCCGGTAGGCAGGCTTTTTTCTATTTCCCACAGGCCGGTATTGTTTGTCAAGTTAAAAACTAGGGTGGATCCGGGTTGTTCTGTTTTCCGGTATTGCTCCTTACAAGGCAGGTATGACGATAGGCGCCGAATAGAGGGTCACCGGGCTTTTTGCCATGGCCCCGGCGCCTGATAATTCTAGATAATCATATATATTACAGTAGCTTGTATAGTACTATGAAACTATAAGCCATCTCAAAAACTGGATTTTGGTTCAAAATAACGCGAAGCTAATGCCTAACGTGGTGCAAAGCGGCCGCGAGGTTCCCCGCGTTGCGGGACTTCCCTCCAATCACTTTTCAACGGTCGGTCGCAACTTGGAGGAATACGGGAGTATTTCGAGGACTTGAACCGAGCGCCCAACGCCGAGTTTGGGCCCAAAGACTTTTCTGGGATTGCTTCTAACCCCCACGGCTGCCGTCAGGTCCACAGGTACATAAAACAGGCGATGTAAATCAAAGATACCACGGCCGCGATGGTCATTTTGAGATGCGATAGTCCGGTTACGGTCCGGAGGGCGGCATACACCACGGCAGCCGCGTTGATAACAGCTGCAAGGGTAAAAACCGCCAGCACCGGCCCCAGGCATCCCGCCTGCAGGGCCGCCAGTCCTGGAGCTACGGGCCAGAAAGCAATGGCCGCTGCTCCCAGGCCTATGTAGACCGGCCCGAAAAGCGGGCTGCCACCGATACCCCGGCAGAAAACCCAGAGAAAAAGGGCGGCGCCCGCGTGCATCAAAAAAGCAACGGTAGCGCCGACCATCAGGATCAGCAGGGTGTTGTAACCGGCCCCGGCCGAACTGCTCCCGTTGAGGACCGGTTGGCTGAAATAAATCGCCGCCAGGCCGTAAATCAAGCCTAGAATCAGTACATTGACACAACAATACGGTAGGGCCAAGCCCCGATCGAATATACGCCGCAGGGCGGCATCTTTCAGGGCCAGCAGCTTGAGCATGTGACGCGGATAGGATGCTATGAAACGCTTTATCATCGATCTTCCGGGCAGCGCAATTTCCATGGATTGTCCTTATATATAGTTGAAATATCGTACCCGGCCCTAAACGGACCTGTGTGAAAAGGGACGGTTGGCGTCCCTTTTCACGTCAAAAGCGGCTAAGGTATCCGCGGTTGATCTGCGGATACCCGCCGTATGCTACCAGGGCTGCAGTCCCCAGATGAGAACCGCCGTGCTGATAATCACAACCGATACCGGCAGCGTCAGACTGCTGTAGCGTTCTTCGGAGTACTCCGCACCCCAGCCGTGGATCCGGTCGACAACTTTGCGATCTTCCAGGGTCGGCGCCCATTTTTCAAGCGCCCCGATCCGGTTGAAGAGCATGGAGAGGACGATGAACAAGATAAAACTCAACGGGACCGTCACCATGCCGCCGGACATACCCAACTTGGCTACCAGGCCTTTGCCGACGCAGATACTCGGAATCACGTGGGGCGAAATGATGATGAAGATCACCCCGCACACGATCGAGGAAACCATAAGGGCCAGTTTGTTGGCTTCTTTCCACCAAACCCCCAATAGTATTCCCGGCGTCGCGGTGGTTGCCAGGAGGCCAAAGGCCCACAAAATGCTGGTGACGAGGAATTTGGGCGGCTTGAAGGCCAGGAGGATGGCAGCGATACCACCCATCGCCAGGGCCACATAGCCCCAGCGCATCTTCTTGTTGGCTTCCATGTCGGGGGCCAGCACACCCAGCATGTCGTTGCCCACCAGGCCGGCAATCGCCATGAGGTTGCCGCCGATGGTCGAGAGCCCGGCCGCCAGAGCGCCGCCCATGACAAAGGCCGCCACGAGGGTCGGGTTGTAGAACACGTTGAGAATCAGGACGGTCTGGTCCGGCTTAAGGATCTCACGACCGGTGGTGGCGGTGAAGTAGTTGCCGGCAAATCCGGCAGCATAACAGGCGGAGAAGAGCAGCCCCAGGAAAATCGCAAACCAGACCACGGCCCAGCGCGCATTTTTAACGCTGGAAGAAGTGAACACCTTCATGGCCAGATGCGGCAACGCTATGGGTCCCAGGGTGAAAGCCGGAATCAGTGCGAAATACCACCGATAGTCATATTTCATATCGAAAAAAGTCGGTATCTGGGCCAGCATGGAGGGTACCATGTCACCATAGGCCAACGGCGGAAACCACCAACCGGAAGATCCCATGGCTTTCATGATGGCGCCCATGGGCACGATCATGGCCACGGTCATAACGACCATTTGGAAGGCCGCATTGTACGTAGCGCCGTACATACCTCCCAGGGTGATAAAACCAACGGTGGCCATGCCGGCAACGATCAGAGCCGTGTTGTACGGCACGCCGAACAGCAGTTCGAAGGCTCGTCCCAGGCCAATCATCTGGCCCAGGGCATACATGACCATAATCAGCATCATCCAGACCACCACCGTGATGGTGGCCCCGTTGCCGTAGCGGGCCTTGATAAAGGTGCCCGGCGTGAAGGCTTTCATCCGGCGTAGACTGGTCCCATACAACAGGGTCAACAACGGAATGGATATCGCCCACTGAATCCAGAGGTAGACGAATGGCACCTGCAGTTTCTGAATCAGGGCGATGACGCCCAAAAACGTCGCCAGGCTGGCCCAGGTGGCGGCCATACCCAGCCCGTTGGTCACCGGGCCGACGGAAAACCCGGCCGCGTAAAAGTCTTCTTCGCTGGTGGTTTTGCGGGCAGAGAGCCAGCCCACGTAATAGAAGATACTAAAGAGAACGATGACCACACCGATCCCTATCCAAACATTACTCAGAGCATATTCAGCTGGCATAGTTATGTCCTCCTTTAGTCGTCTAAGGTGACCTGCTCGGGTTTGTGGCTGGCCGCAAACTCATCCATTTCATCGTCGAATTTGTTGCACACGACCGTCATGGCCAGACTGACTGCCGCCATGCCGAACCAGCCCAGCAAAATGGGCAGGATGTACTGGGTCGGGAATCCCCATAGGGTCCCGGTCTGCAGTTTCGGAAAGAGTACAAAGATTGAAGCCGAATGCCCCATCAGGAGGAACAGGATGGAGAAGATAATCGTCAACCATATTTCTTTGCGGTATAGTTTTTCCTTCATAAAAACTCCCTGTCAGTTTTTCAGCGGGGTTCACCGGACAGCAGCCGAACTAACCTGGGCCGCTGTCCGGTATCAAATGAAGCGCGGGCAACAAGTAGGATTAACGCCCCCACTCAGCATCGCGCAGTTCGATTCGGCGAATTTTTCCGCTGACGGTTTTGGGCAGTACGTCCACGAAATCGATCTTGCGGGGGTACTTGTAAGGGGCCGTCACGTTCTTGACGTGGTCCTGCAATTCCTTCACCAGTTCGTCATTGCCGGTAAAACCGGGAGCCAGAATAATGAAGGCTTTAACGACTTCCCCTCGGGTTTCGTCCGGGCTGGATACAACCGCAGATTCTGCCACGGCCGGATGCTCGATGAGCGCACTCTCAACTTCAAAGGGCCCGATCCGGTAGCCGGATGTCAGGATAACATCATCACTGCGTCCGACGAACCAGAAGTAGCCGTCTTCATCAACGGTCGCCCGATCGCCGGTGAGGTACCAGTCCCCCCGGTAGGTGGAGGCAGTTCGGTCCGGCTCTTTCCAGTATTCCTTGAACAACCCCACCGGCCGATTCGGTTTGACCCGCACGGCGATATCCCCTTCCGAATTCGGGGGCAGCACGTTACCGTCCTCATCGATCACCTGCAGGTCGATGCCCGGCGTGGGTTTGCCCATAGAACCGAAACGCGGCTCGATACAGGGGAAACTGCCGCACAGCAGGACGGTTTCGGTCTGGCCGTAGCCGTCACGAATGGTGCAACCGGTGGCATTTTTCCAAACATCGATGATTTCCGGATTCAGCGGCTCGCCGGCCCCGACACAATGCCGCAGGTGGGGGAATTTGTAGCCGCTCAAATCCTGCAGTACCAGCATACGGTAGATGGTGGGGGCGCCGCACATGGTGGTCACCGGATACTTGGCCAGGAGGTCGAGCGTTTCGACCGGATCAAACCGGTCGGTATGCTGGATGAACTGGGCGGCACCCTGGTTCCAGGGGCCGAAGTAGCTGCTCCAGGCAGCCTTGGCCCACCCGGTATCACTGACGTTCCAGTGCATGTCGTCTTCTTTCAGGTCCAGCCAGTACCGGCCGGTCACCTGGTGCCCAATGGGATAGGAGGCATGGGTATGCAAAGCCATCTTCGGAAAGCCGGTGGTTCCGGAGGTAAAATAGACAATACAGCTTTCATCGCTCTTGGTGTCCGCGGTGGTAAACTCCTCGGACGCGGCCTTGACGGCATCAGTGTAGAACAGCCAGTTGTCACGGGCTGCGGTAATCACGATCCGGGATTTGACAGTGGCGCACTGGTCCGCCACTTTGTCGAATTTCGCGGCGATCTCGTTGTTGGTGATGATGCAGGCAGCTTCGGATTTGTTTGCTCGAAACTCGAGGTCTTTGGAAGTAAGCTGGGTGGTACCGGGCGCGATGACGGCACCCATGCGGATACAGGCCGTAAAGATCTCCCACCACTCGATGTTGCGGGGCAGGACCACCATGACGACATCACCGCGTTTGATCCCCTGATCCGCGAGCACGTTGGCCAACTTCTTGGAAGCGACGCTGATATCGCGAAAGGTCCTTTTCTCCTCATTGCCGGCATCATCGACCCAAAGCATGGCCAGTTTATCTGGATCCGCGGCCCACTTGTCGATGACTTCGCCTGCAAAATTGAAATACTCGGGAACATCCCACTTGAATTCCTTGTACTCCTTTTCGTAATCAACCATGTTGAATGCTTTTTTCAACATTGTACCACCCTCCTCTACCGTTTGTGCTTCCGCAGCGTGCGATGCGGAAAAGTTAAAAGACACCACCAGGAAAGATAAACAGGTCTAATTTGCTGAAGGGTATTTATTGAAAGAAAGGCAGAATAACAATCGGCGCAAAGCCGATTTTGAGGTAGGTAAACCACCGGCCGGCTTGTAGGTTTTTTACCTACAATGGGCCGGATAGTATTTTATATCTAATGGTTATAAGTTAAAACCGGCGTGGCCGCCTAATCAGGCTTGCTTGCTTTATCCCAGTGAACCGCATACCGAACCAGCTCGGTAGCGTGTTTGAGATTCAGCTTTTCCTTGATCCGTTCCCGATAGGTCCCGATGGTTTTTATACTCAGGTGAAGTTTACGGGCGATTTCGCGGGTGGTGAAGCCTAGCCCGATCAAGCCGAACACCTCAAGCTCCCTGTCTGTGAGCCTTTCGATGGGAGCCCTGTCGGAAGCAGTCGCACCGTCGGCAATACCGGCGAGAATATGCTCCTTCATGGCATCATTGAGGTAGACTTTCCCGTCCAGAACGTTTCGTATTGCGGCAACAACGGATTCCATCGCCTCCTGTTTCATGATATAGCCCCGCGCGCCAGCCCGTAGCGCTCTTTCGGCGTATAGAAATTCGTCATGCATGGAGAGAATAAGTACCGGCAGGTTCTTGTAACGCCGGCTGAGTTCTTTTACCAGGTCGATACCATCACTTTCGTGCAGCGTGATATCGGCCACGACCAGATCAGGCGACAAATCTGCCACAGCTGCCAGGGCCTGGTTCAGGCTTTCGGCTCCACCCACCACGACCAGGTCATCTTCGTTGTTGATCAACTCTGCCAGCCCTAGCCTGAAGATCGGGTGATCTTCTACCAGAAGTATTTTGTGCTTGCCGTCCATAGTTATATCTTTGGTCATATTTGACCCGGTCATATTGAGGATCGCAACTCATCAGATGCCTTGGTATTGCCGCCCAGCACCAAGTGAACGACCGTGCCGCCGTCGTCATTGCTACGGATCTCGAGTAAGGCATCAATCATTTTGGCACGAAACCCCATGATGCGCAATCCCATTCCGTCGGTCGCGATGACGGAAGGCATGCCCTGCCCGTTGTCAGTGATGGTGACGGTGCTGGCTTGGGCCTCGCTGTGCAAAACCACGTCGATGGTATCGGCCTTGCCGTGCCGGATCGCATTGTGAACGGCCTCCTGGGCAATCCGATAAATGTGGGTGGCCACTATATTGTCGCTGACCGGAAAGGGTACGGCACACTCGAACCGACAGGTAATGCCGAACATGGCTTCCGCATTGGCCGCAAACTCCCGCAGGGACGATTCCAGCCCATGGTCCACCAGGTAGACCGGGCAAAGGCCCCGGGCCAGTTGCCGGGATTTGGTAACAGCCGCCTTTAATAGCTGCGTGATCTTGTCGGCCAGGTCTACTACTTGCGATTGGGATTCCAGCAGTTTGTTGTGCAGGACTTGCCCAAGGCCCTGAATACCGATCAGGTGGGGGCACAGGTCGTCATGGAGGTCCTGACCGATTTTCTGTCGTTCGTGATCGCCAATGTCCATCACTTCCCGTTCCAGTCTTTTTAAATCGGTCACATCGCGATGAATGATGACACTCCCCGCCGGCTGACCGTCCCTGTCTTTGTAGACCGCACCGCGGATACTCACATCGATGAGGTTACCGCGCTTGGTGTACCGGCAGGTATCTACACTGGAGAGGGAACGGCCCGCGGAGATGGTCTGCAACCCGCGGCGGGTTTCCTCCCAATTTTCAGCGGGTACGAAATGGTTCATTTTGCGACCGAGACACTCGTCCAGGGTCCATCCGAACACATTTGTAAATTCGCGGTTGAGATAGGTGACCCGGCCATCCATATCATAGACGATAATCGGATCCGGGGCGGCCTCCATGACCGACCGGTAGCGGTCTTCACTCATCCGCAAGGCCTCCTCGGTCATCCGGCGCACATGGATCTCATCTTCCAGATTCTGACTGTAGGATTCGAGTTTGTCCATGAACACGTTGAAGTAGTGCACCAGGCGCCCGATCTCATCACTGGATTTGCGGGTGACCCGCACGGAAAAATCACCGGCCGCCCCCTTTTCAAGGCGGTTGATCAATTCACCGAGTGGGTTGGCAATACCGGCGCCAATATATGAAGAAATTGGCAACACCAGCAGCAGAGACGCAAAGACGGTGAAAATGATGACGTGGTTGACAGTATCCAGAGGCGAGTAAAATTCATTGAGGTAGCTGGAAGAGGCCACAATCCAGTCGTAATCTTCGATGTAATTAAAAATCACGATTTTTTCCCGCTCTTGTTTTTCGTCGGGGTTTTTCCAGGGATAGACCAGTTTGCCGCTCTTTTTAGCCAGCATGGTTTTAACCGGCTCTAACGGCATTTCCGCTTGCTGTAAAATATTGGCTCCCTGCAGCCGGGGATGGATAATGAGCTGGCCGCTGCCGTCAACCACAAAGGAATAGCCGGTCTGGCCGAAACGCAGAGACAAGAGGCTCTGGCGGAAGTCGTCTATATTGACAAGGGCTGTGAACTCGTCCCGGTAAGACGAGACATCGATGATCCAGTCCCAAGGTTCAAAGTAGACCATATACAGGGCTTTAGGCCGGGGGCGCGCTTCGCCGGGATTTTTCCAGTCATATTCGAGATAGCCCTCCTTGCGGGCAATCATCTCCTGGACGAACCCCTGGTTGGAAATGTCAACACCCACCCAGGCTGTCTTGGGGTGGATGGCCATGACCCCCCGGCTGTCCACACAAGCAATATAGCCGGTCTGCCCGATTTTCTGACTGAGCAGGTTATCCGCGGCCAGCTGTTTGGCCTGGTCTTCGGACAGCTCTCCCGCCTCGTAGCGTGAATAGAGGTAGCGCACCATGTCCAGGTTCTTTTCCGCCGCCGCCCGCAGGTAATTTTTAATGGAGACCGATACCGAGGTCCGCACCATGTTCAAGATGGCCGCGGTCGATTTTTTCAACTCATTTTCGATGTTGTCCGCAACCGTCCGTTTCAAGACGGAATGGGTAATGAAGCCACCCAGGGCCAGGGTAAAAATGAAAATCGCCGTGTAGCTGAACAGCAGTTTATTGCGAATCGGCAAATTCCGAAATGATTGCAGTGGGTCCATGGCTGCACCTTCTCTGCGGCCGTCCGGCCGTTGGTTAAAAGAGCCTCTATTTATTATGCACCAAAGTGCAAATCAATCTAATTGTTTAAAATACCCCCATTTTTTTGAATCATTCAAAAAAAAGTTCAGTTTTAGCAAACAAATTGCTTGACACGAATACTTTGACATCGCTATTTATGACCGAGCGCTCGCTCAATTTTACAGACACACTTATTTATCAGCCCGGTAAACGGGCATTAAAACGATGAGAAATAGAAACACCAATTCAGTTGTAAACATTCCCACCCAGATCAAGAATCAGCACCTGGTGGAATTGCGCCGTCGCCAGATCATCGACGCGGCCGTACAGCTGTTTATCGAAAACGGATTTCACAAGACCACCACCCGCCAGATAGCCCGGGCTTCAGGTCTATCCATTGGGTCGCTGTATGAGTACATCGAATCAAAAGAGGACATACTGTACCTGGTCTGTGATGCGATCCATGCAGAAATTGAGCAGGGTGTAAGCGAGGCCCTTAATCGCAAGGGTAAAGGCCGCAACTCCCTGGCAGAAGTCATCCGGGAATATTTCCTGGTGTGTCACCGCATGAACGACCACATTCTGCTGATATATCAGGAGACCCAATCCTTGCCGCCTCAGTGGCGCAGCAAGGTACTCGAAAACGAAGTGCGCATCACCGGCATCTTCATGCAGGTGCTGGCCAAACTGATTGCCAGCGGGGAATTGCCGGCACTGCAGGAAAAATTTATCGAACTGGTCGCGCACAACATTACCGTCCTTGGACATATGTGGACGTTTCGACGCTGGTACCTGGCCCGGCATTACCGCATCGAAGATTATATTCAGATGCAATCTGATTTTATTCTGGGCATCTGCAACGCCGGTACCTTAACGGCTTAATATTGGTTTAGAGGTATAGTTCAACAGATGAAAAAAGATATGTGGTCGTTTCCAAGCGGCAGGAACGGTTGTAAACGAACACAAGAAGGAGGAGCAAATGTCCGCCGACATCCTAATCTACCAGCCTGAAAACAATGTTAGAATTGTAACCGCCACCTCCCTGTTTGATGGCCACGATGCTTCTATCAACATCTTCCGGAGAATCCTGCAGGCCAGCGGCGCAGAAGTGATTCATCTCGGTCATAACCGTTCGGTCAAGGAAGTCGTTGATGCAGCCATCGAGGAAGATGCCCAGGGCATTGCCGTATCCTGCTACCAGGGCGGACACGTCGAGTTCTTCAAATACACCGTTGACCTGCTAAAAGAGGCCGGAGCGCCGCACATTATGGTATTCGGCGGTGGCGGCGGCGTCATCGTGCCAGAAGAGATCCGGGAACTGGAAGCCTACGGCGTCACTAAAATCTACTCACCGGAAGATGGTGCCCGCATGGGCCTGCAAGGGATCATCAACGACATGGTCCAGAAAATGGATACGGCCCCGCGGGTAACCGAAACCGATTTCGACCTGTCTACCCTGTCCACGAAAAATAAACTCATGGTGGCCAACGCCATCACCGCAGTTGAACAGGCCAAGGCCAGCGAAAACGGCCATCTCGACAAGCTGCGGGCTGAACTCAAAACCCTGATCAAAGATCGCCGCGTACCGGTTCTCGGTATCACCGGCACGGGTGGTGCAGGAAAGTCTTCGCTTACGGACGAATTGATCCTGCGCATGCTGCATGACCTTAAAGATATCAATATTGCCATTATCAGTGCGGATCCATCCCGTCGGAAAACCGGGGGGGCGCTGCTGGGTGACCGCATCCGCATGAATGCCATCGGCAATCCGCGTATTTACATGCGGTCACTGGCTACCCGGCGTTCCCATACCGAAATTCCCGATGCCCTGGCCGAATCGATCGAAGTTGCCAAGGCCGCCGGCTATGACCTGGTTATCGCAGAAACCGCCGGTATCGGCCAGGGTGACTCGCACATCATCGACATTGTAGATCTCTCCCTGTATGTCATGACCAGTGAGTTCGGGGCCGCCTCCCAGCTCGAAAAGATCGACATGCTCGATTTTGCCGATCTGGTGGTGGTCAACAAATATGAAAAACGCGGCGGGGAAGATGCCGTCCGGGATGTCCGTAAACAGGTCCAACGCAACCGCAATGCCTTTGATAAATCTCCCGATGACATGCCGGTCTTCGGGACCATCGCCTCCAAATTCAACGATGACGGCGTAACGGCCCTGTATCATGCCCTCCTGGAAATGATAGGCGCCAAGACCGGAGTGGCGTTCAAATCCAGCCTGCCCAGACCGCAGGTCAAGGAATCTTCTTCCAAGACCATTATCATACCTCCGGAACGCACCCGCTATCTGGCCGAGATTGCCGATACAGTCCGTACGTACCACCAGCACACCGAAGAACAAGCCGATGCCTTGCGGCGGGTATGGCACTTGCAGGAAACTGCCAAGGGGCTGTCGGAGGGCGCCCTGGAAGGAGACACCGAACAACTGTTGGCGCGCCTGAACATGGAAATCGCTGCAGCAGAACAAGCCCTTGACAAAGAAACATCCGATCTGCTCACCGGCTGGAATGCAACCCGCGCGGCTTACCTGCAGGATGAACTGGTATACGAGGTGCGCGGCCGGGAAATCCGGGTCCCGCTGAAGAGTGAATCACTTTCGCACCAGCAAATCCCCAAAATTGCGCTGCCCAAGTTCAAAGATCCGGGCGAAATCTATCGCTGGCTGCGCCGGGAAAACCTGCCGGGCTTCTTCCCTTACACAGCCGGGGTGTTTCCCATGAAGCGCGTGGGGGAAGACCCGACCCGGATGTTTGCCGGAGAAGGTGATCCGGCCCGCACCAACCGCCGCTTCAAGCTCCTGTCCGCCTCCAGTGACGCCAAACGACTCTCCACCGCCTTCGATTCGGTGACCCTGTATGGCTATGATCCGGACCGGCGACCTGATATTATGGGCAAGGTCGGTAACTCCGGCGTGAGCGTCTGTACATTGGACGATGTCAAGGTCCTGTATGGCGGGTTCGAACTGTGCGCGCCGACCACATCCGTATCCATGACCATCAACGGACCGGCACCGATCATGCTGGCCATGTTTCTCAATACCGCCATCGATCAGCAGGTGGAAAAATTTCAGGAAGCCAACGGACGCGCGCCGGATACAGCTGAATACGAGTCCCTTAAGGACCAAACCCTGGAAAATGTGCGGGGCACCGTCCAGGCGGACATTCTCAAAGAGGACCAGGGACAGAACACCTGCATCTTTTCCATCGATTTTGCCCTCAAGATGATGGGTGACATCCAGGAATACTTCATCGCCAAAAATGTCCGCAATTTCTATTCCGTCTCCATCTCCGGCTATCACATTGCCGAAGCGGGGGCCAACCCCATTTCGCAGCTGGCCTTTACCCTGGCCAACGGCTTTACCTATCTGGAATACTACTTGTCCCGGGGCATGCCCCTGGACAGCTTCGGCCCCAACCTCTCTTTCTTCTTCAGCAACGGCATGGATCCGGAATACACCGTCATCGGCCGCGTCGCGCGCCGCATCTGGTCCATAGCCCTGAAAGAGAAATACGGCGCTTCGGTCAGGTCCCAGATGTTGAAGTACCACATCCAGACCTCCGGCCGCAGCCTGCACAGCCAGGATATCCAGTTCAATGACATCCGCACCACCCTCCAGGCGCTGTGCGCCGTCTATGACAACTGCAACAGCCTGCATACCAATGCATTCGACGAGGCCATCACCACGCCGACGGAAGAATCGGTTCGCCGGGCCCTGGCTATCCAGTTGATCATAAACCGCGAGTGGGGCCTGGCCAAAAATGAAAACCCCCAACAGGGCAGCTTCATCGTCGAGGAATTGACCGATCTTGTAGAAGAAGCCGTCCTGATGGAATACGACCGGATAACCGAGCGCGGCGGAGTTCTGGGCGCCATGGAGACCGGGTACCAGCGCAGCAAGATCCAGGATGAATCCATCCATTACGAAATTCTGAAACACAGCGGCGAATTACCCATCGTGGGCGTAAACACCTTCCGCGATCCGCACGCCGACAATGACGATTTCAACGAGGGCATTTCCTGCATCGACCTGGCCCGGGCCACCGATGAAGAGAAGGAGTCCCAGCTCAACCGGCTGGCCGCCTTTCAGGAAGAACACCAAGATGCAGCCCCGGATGCCCTGACAAAGCTTCAGCAAGCTGCCCTGAACGGTGAAAATATTTTCGCTGAACTAATGGAGACCGTAAAATCCTGCAGCCTTGGACAGATTACCGAGGCGCTGTATGCAGTCGGCGGCAAGTACCGCCGCAATATGTAGAATAAGGTATAGAAGCCATCTCAAAGATGGATTTTGGTTCAAGGGATAGGGGGATGTGGAAATCAAACCGGAGGAATACAGCGAGTATTTCGAGGATTTGGTTTGCACGGCCAACGCCGAAATTGGGCCAAAAGACTTCTTTGAGGTAGCTTCCCCGGCTTAACCGGTGCCTGCCCTAACAGTTTTTAACCGTGGCAGGAGACAAAACTAGTGTTCACGGGCAGGCACCGGTTTAAAAACAAACCTTTAAATCCACGGAGATCAGCATGAAAGAGGCAGTCATCGTAAGTGCAGTCCGAACCCCACTGGCCAGTTTCAACGGATCCCTGTCCGGCCTGCCGGCAACCAAGCTGGGGGCCCTGGCCATTGAGGCGGCTGTAACGCGGGCGGGTATTGATAAGGAGGAAGTCAACGAAGTTATTATGGGACAAGTCCTGCCCTGCGGCAGCGGCCAGAACCCGGCCAAGCAGGCCGCAGTGGCGGCCGACATGCCGTGGGAGGTCGAGGCCATTACGGTAAACAAGGTTTGCGGCAGCGCTCTGAAAGCCGTGATGCTGGCGGCCCAAGCCGTTCAGACCGGAGACGCGGAGGTCGTGGTCGCCGGCGGCATGGAAAACATGTCGGCCGCCCCCTACTACCTGGAGAAAGCCCGCTTTGGATACCGTATGGGGCCGGGACAGCTTCAGGACCATATGATCCACGACGGCCTGTGGGACATTGTCAATGACTTCCATATGGGCATGTCCAATGAACTCTGCTCGGAAAGGTACAATGTTTCGCGCGAGGATCAGGACCGCTACGCCGTGCAGTCTTACGAGCGGGCCTTGGAATCCATTGCAGCCGGGCGGTTCAAAAACGAGATCATCCCGGTCGAGATTCCGCAGCGCATGGGGGCGCCACTTATATTCGATCAGGACGAGTGCCCGGCGGAAACCACCTATGAAGGCGCCGCTAAAATGCGACCGGCATTTAAAAAGGACGGAGTCGGCACGGCCGCCAATGCGTCGATCATCAGTGACGGCGCCGCTGCAGTCGTGGTTATGTCCCGTGAAAAAGCCGAAACACTGGGGTGTGACATCATGGCCAGCATCGGCGCCCAGGCCTCGTATGGGATCGATATGAAGTACGTATTGGTCGCCCCGATCTGGGCCGTACCCAAATGCCTGGCCAAGGAAGGCATTACCAAAGAGGATGTGGACCTCTATGAGATCAACGAGGCCTTTGCGGGCTCGACAGTAGCCGTCATGCAGGAACTGGAGTTGGATGCAGCCAAGTTGAACGTAAACGGTGGCTCGGTGGCCCTGGGACACCCCATCGGGGCCAGCGGCTGCCGGGTGCTGGTCACCCTGCTGCACGAGATGATCCGGCGCGACAGTAAAACCGGCCTCGCTTCTCTCTGCCTCGGTGGTGGGGAAGCCGTCGCGCTGATTATAAAGAGATCATAAAAAAAGGAGCTAACAATGGCTGATATAAAAAATTTTGGTGTAATCGGTGCAGGTCAGATGGGAAACGGGATTGCCCAGGTTGCCGCGACAGCGGGCCTCGAGGTTATCATGAATGATATTAAAACCGAATTTGTGGAAAACGGGCTGGCTGTCATCACCAAGAACCTCAGCCGCAGTGTAGATAAGGGCAAGCTGTCCGCGGAGGACAAGGCCGCGATCCTGACCCGCATCAAACCCAGTACGGACATCCAGGATATGGCGGCGGCGGACATGGTCGTAGAAGCCGCCACCGAAAACGAAAACCTCAAATTCCAGATTTTCAAAAACCTGGATGATACCTGCGCCGAGCATGTCATTTTAGCCACCAACACTTCGTCCATTCCCATCGGCCGGATCGCTGCGCAGACCTCCCGTCCGGATAAGGTTATCGGGATGCATTTCATGAACCCGGTTCCGGTTATGCGCCTGGTGGAAATCATCCGAGGGATCGCCACCTCGGATGAAACCTTCCAGGCGACCTGGGACCTTTCTGAAAAATTCGGCAAGACCCCGGCCCAGGCCAATGACTTTCCGGGTTTCATCGCCAACCGGATCCTGCTGCCCATGATCAACGAAGCCGTCTACTGCCTCTATCACAATGTCGGCCAACGGGAAGACATCGACACCGTCATGAAACTGGGCATGAACCACCCCATGGGCCCCCTGGCCCTGGCAGACCTGATCGGCCTGGATACCTGTCTGGCCATCATGGAAACGCTCTACAACGGATTCAAGGATTCCAAATACCGCCCGTGCCCGCTGCTGTACAAATATGTTGAAGCCGGATGGTTGGGCCGCAAAACCGGGCGCGGGTTCTATGAATACTAGAAGCTATCTCAAAAAACGGATTTTAGCTCAAAATCAAGGCGGCCGCGAGATGCCCCGCTTTGCGGGGCTTCCCGCTTGATTTATTCCTCGATGGTGGGTCGCAACCCGGAGGAATACTGGAGTATTTCGAGGACTTGAACCGAGCGCCCAACGCCGAGTTTGGGCTAAAAGACTTTTTTGAGATGACTTCTAATCAGGGCTTATCCACGCTAGCCCCCAAGGAGGCAACCTAAATGCCACGCAAGAAGAAACCGGCCATGATACCGGTAGGCAAGAAGATCAAGCAGTTTAGAACCCAAAAAAAAATGTCACTGGATAACGTGGCGAACGAAACCGGCCTGTCCGTCGATCGCCTGAAAAAGATTGAAGCCGGCAAGGAAATCCCGCCCGTGGGCGCCCTGCTGCAGATCGCTCGTTCGCTGCAGATCGATTCCGCCCTGTTTCTAAAGGAACAGAGCGATGAAAAGCTCACCGACCGGGTCGAGGCCTATGCCAAGCGAACCTCGAACTATGCCTATACGACGCTGACACCGGGGGCTGAAAACAAGCACCTGAAAGCCTTTCGCGTCACCATCGACCCCCTGACCGACCACGAGGGTGTCGGCTACCAGCATGAAGGCGAAGAGTTTGTATATGTCCTGGACGGCAACGTAGAAATCATGGTCGGGGACCATGTCAATAAACTCGGCCCGGACGATTCGCTGCATTTCAATTCCGGCATCAGCCATAACCTGAAGAATGTGGGTGAAACGGCTGCTAGATTGATCGTCGTCATCTATGGACCCTAGGGAGCTTGTCATGTCTTATAAACTTACTGATGAACAATTGATGGTCCAGAGTATGGTGCGGGAGTTTTCCCGTAAAGTTGTGGCGGCCACGGCGGCTGAGAGGGATAAAACCAAGGCGTTTCCGGCCGATAACCTGCGCCAGATGGGCGACCTCGGGCTCATGGGTATGATGATTCCGTTCGAATACGAGGGCTCAGATGCGGATACGATCAGCTACGTCCTCGCCCTGTCGGAAATTGCTTACTCATGCGCGTCCACTGCGGTGGTCATGTCGGTTCAAAACTCTATTGTCTGTGAAAGTATTTACCGCTACGGAAGCGAGGAACAGAAGGAGCAGTATTTAAAACCTTTGGCCGCCGGTGAGGTCATCGGTGCGTTTGCCCTGACCGAACCCACTGCCGGCTCGGATCCGGTCAGTCAGGAGACCACAGCGGAACGCGACGGAGATCACTACGTTATCAACGGTACCAAGCGTTTTATTACCTCCGGTCAGAATTCGAAAACCGTTATTGTGACGGCCAAGACGGATGAATCTCAGAAGCACAAAGGGATCAGTGCTTTCATCGTGGAGAAGGATACGCCGGGGCTGATCGTGGGCCAGGTCGAGGATAAAATGGGATTGCGGGCCTCGGACACGACCGACTTAATTTTTGAAGACTGCCGGATACCCGTTCAAAACCTGCTGGGCAATGAGGGCGACGGGTTTATGATCGCCATGTCCGGCCTGGATGGCGGCCGAATCGGTATTGCCGCCCAATCCATCGGTGTTGCCCAGGCGGCCCTGGATGCGGCCATCAAATATGCCAAAGAGCGCCAGCAATTCGGCCAGTCCATCTCGAAGTTCCAGGGCATTCGGTGGGCTATTGCCGACATGGCCACCGAGATAGAAGCTGCCCGGCAGCTGGTACTATCGGCCGCCGCCATGAAGGACCGGGGCGAACGCTACACGGCTCAGGCCTCGATGGCTAAATTGTTCGCTTCTGAAATGGTCAACCGGATTACCGGCCGAGCCCTGCAGATGCACGGCGGATACGGCTTTACCAAGGACTACCCCGTAGAGCGGTTTTACCGGGATGCGCGTGTTTTCACTATTTATGAGGGCACATCGGAAATCCAAAGGGTCGTCATCTCCAACCAGATACTCAGGGACCGGCGGAAACCATCCGGGGCGGCCAAATAAGTGTGCCTGGCAGCCCACGAGACACTTGATATTGACATTCAGAAACCGATAACCTTATATCCGTAAACAGGTTTTGCACCGCAATCTTTTTAGAAACGGTTTCAAAACCTTCAATCGGGCTCAAGGTTCCGTCTACGCCTTCCAGGCTTCCGTCTTCGCTTTCCAAGCTACGCCGGACAAGACGCCGGACAGGCAAGGCGCCCAACTGAGTTTATCAGCCATAGCTCCAGCGGAGGCTGAAGATTGAGCTTGAGGGAAGGTTTTGAAGCCGCTTCAACGCACCCTAAACGTCGGAGGCCCACACATGGTTCGAACAGAAATCTCACTATTTTTAAAAAACGTCCCCGGTGAGTTGGGACGCTTAACGTCTCTTATTTCGGATGCCGGCATTAACATTGATGCCCTCACCATCCAGGATGCGTCCGACTATGTAAAAGGCTTGTTCAAGGCCCGGGGCAAATCCCTCAAGCGGATTGCCTCGGCCGCCAGCTACAACTCGATGCACAAGGACTCGGCCGAATATGCACTCATCCGCTTTCTCGTCGACAAGACCGACGAGACGATTGACCTGCTCTCCCGCAATGAATTCATCTTTGATATCATGCCGGTCATCGCGGTACAGTTGGAAAACAAACCGGGTGTGCTGGCCGAAATGGCCTGTAAGTTCGGAGAGGAAGGCATCAACATCAACTACGTCTATGGGTCGGTTTCATCTCCCGAGGAAAAATGCCTGTTTGTATTTTGCCCGGAAGATATCGATCTGGCCGCGAAAATTTTTGCAGACTCCAAATAAAAGCCTCTTGACGCTTTGCGTTAGGCTTCTCCTTCGAAGCCTGGCGCGGATTCTTCAAGTGATTGGGGAAACTCCTTTTCGATTTCGTCAGGTTCCTGGGCATTATAGAGCAGCAGATTTTTAAGGTGCCAGTAGCTGTCCAGATCGATTCCTTCAAAGGATACCCCCAGACCGTCCCCCTCCTGGCGAATGATTTTCCCTTTTATTGCCAACGTTAGGTTGGTTGATACGCCGGCCAGAATCAATTCCAGGTCGCAGGGGGTGCCCGCCGCCAGTCGTTTCTCGGTTTTGATAAACATTCCTTTGAGACTGATATCCCTCGAATCCGCGTCAGACGAAATCGTCTCCCCCGCGCATTTGAGCACCACCCTCGTCTTGAAATCGATCCGGATATTTTTTCTTTTTTCAGTATCCATTTTAGTCCTGGACCTCCTGCATGGGTGCCTGTTGTCCTGTCGCATTTAGTCTTACTCCATAAATATCGCACCCACACGACAAAGTCAATTGACCGGCCGGGTCATCCGATTGACAGAATGATTATTAAATAGTATTTTTATTCAGGCTGTTAGGGCAAATAGCGAATTTAGACAACCCGTACCCGGGCACAGTATATGAAAACAGAACCTGTCATTATTCCAGTCGCCGCAGGCAAAGGTGGTGTCGGTAAATCGCTTTTGAGCGCAAACCTGGCCATCGCCTTGGCCCAGGCCGGACATAGAACCCTGGCTCTGGACCTCGATCTGGGCGGCTCCAATCTGCATCACTTCCTGGGGATCCCCAATCAATTTCCCGGGGTGGGCGATTTTCTGAAAGCCCGCCGCGGCGAACTGGTCGACCTGATCGTCCCCACGGTGCTGCCGAAACTCAACTTCATCCCCGGAGACGGCAAAACCCCATTTATGGCCAACATCGCGTATACCCAGAAATTGAAACTCGTCCGCAGAATCAAAAAACTCCCGGCTGATTACATCATTTTGGATCTCGGTGCCGGTTCCTCCTTCAACACCCTGGACTTTTTTGGGCTGGGCCGGCATGGCATTACCATAACCACACCTGATTACCCGGCCATCATCAGTATGCTCGGCTTTTTAAAGAACTACTTGATCAGAGCTATCGGCCGGAATATCGCCAAGAACCGCAGTGCCAGCCTGCTGTTGAAAGACTTGGTCAACAAGCCCATGGAGAACCAGGTCCCCTCCATCGAAAAACTGAAACAGGAACTGGTTCGAGAAGAACCCGAAGCGGGTGCCCTGATTTCAAAGGCCTACCGGGAGTGCCGCCCCCGCGTCATCTTCAACCGGGGCAACGGGCCGGACGACTCCACCATGGCAGCCCAGATCAGCAACAGCCTTAAAAACATCCTGAATATAGAGGCCGACTATTTTGGTTTTATCTTTGAAGACCCGCAGGTAAACGAATCGGTCCGCAAACGGGTCCCCCTACTCACCAATTTTCCAGAGAGTCCGGCAGCCCAGAGCATTGTCCGCATTGCCGAGCGGATTGAGAAGTACTGGACCGCTTCCATCCCCAACAGCGCCCAGATTATCTTTCAGCATGTATCCCAGACTTACGAACAAATAAAAAAATAAATTCCCGTATTCCTTCTGGAGTCCGGGAATTTATCTATTTTTTGGTATCAAACTCCCCTTTAAGACGCGCCGAGCATCGCAGGAAAGGGCGAGAAAGCGAAGTGCGTGTCTGAGCACAGCGAGATGTGCTGAGCGCGCCCTTTCCGAGAAGCGCAGGGCAGCCCGCAGGGCCGGTTCTTATGGGCGTTTTCTTTTGGTTACTTTTCTTGTACGCACAAGAAAAGTAACAAGGTGATCCATAGAAACTGTAACCTCAATTCGTTAGTGTTGATGCTCCTTGAAAATGAACCCTCTCCGAGTCCCACGCTTGAGATGCTGGTTTTAAATCGGCATGCGTCGCGTCATAACTTTTCTCAACCCTGCTCGCCGCCATACAACTCTTTGACCTTCGCACGGTCAGGGCTGCCGTCGTCATTTTCAGGCAGGCTTTCGACAAACTCCACATACTGGGGCTTCTTATAACGCGCAATGCGGTCTCCCACGAAAGCGATAAGATCGGCGGCGGATACGCGCTGGTCCGGTGTGGTGACGCAGACAGCCTTGATGCCTTCCTTCCACTTGGGATCAGGAACACCGAATACAACGGTCTGCGTAACGGCCGGGTGTTCCAGGATGACTTTCTCGACTTCGGCCGGATATACATTTTCACCGCCGGGTTTGATCAATTCCTTTTCCGGCTTGCGTCCGGCATAAAAGAGATATCCTTCTGCGTCAAAGCGCCCCAGATCGCCCGTGTGGTGCCAGCCGCTGCGAAAAGTGGCGGCATTATCTTCGTCCAGATTCCAGTAGCCTTTAAAAACCATCGGTCCCTGCATGACGATCTCACCGACCTCTCCCGGGGGAACTTCCTGGTCTTCATCATCAAACAGCCGCACTTGGGCCATGGGAATGACCTGACCGGCCGACCCGGGGCAATCGCTGTATTTTCCAAAGGTCGCCACGCAGGAAGTTTCCGTCTGGCCGTACATGCAATAAAACGTGCCGCCGTGCAGCGCCTGGTACGTCTCTATGTTTTCCGGTGAATCGAGACCGATAACCGCCCGCAGGGAGCTGATATCCGCGCCTGTTTCGGCCTGCTTTTCCATGATATTGGCCAGTATCGGTGAAAAGTCGAACAGCAGGGACACCTTGCGCTCGGCAATGAGCGCAACGGCTGTTTCGGCGTCGAACTTGCTCATATTTACATTCAAGGCACCCACATGAAAACTGGCCGCCGCCATAAACAATCCAGCCACATGAAACAAGGGCAGCATGCTCAGGTGTACGTCCTCCCGGCCAATCGTGCAGCGCCAGTTCCACTGCAGATTCGCACACAGCAGATTGGCGTGGCTGAGCAACGCGCCGCGCGGCTTTCCGGCTACGGCTGCCGTGTGGATAATGACAAACCCGTCATCGGAGGATACCGGACGGCTGTGGAAACTCCCGTCGTTATCCAGCAGGGTCTCAAATCCCGTCAGGCTGCCGCTCCCATCTAACTTCAGATTATATTGGCCTTTGACCGCGGGAAATTTGCCTGCCACTTTTTCCAAAATAGCTTCGAATTCCTCATCGGCAAACAGGATCGTCGGTGCGCCGTCATTTAAAATGTAACTGACCTCGTCCTCGGAAAGTCTCCAGTTCACCGGCAAGACGATCGCGCCCAGGGCCGCGGCAGCTCCGTACACGAGAAAAAATTCGATGCTGTTTTTACCCAGCACGGCAATGCGGTCTCCAGATTTGACGCCCACGTCTTGCAGGCCGCAAGCAAGGCGATCGGTCCACTTCTTGAGTTCCTGAAAGGATATCATCTGTTCGGTATCGACCTCAAACCAGGCGTCGTTGCTGCCATAGCAGGCCGCATTGCGGTTTATCAGGTCGTAAAAGGTGAAATCATATAGTCCCATGTCAACCTCCAGCCAAAAGTGGCATGTCTGCGCTGGGTTGCAGCTTGCAAGTTTCTCTAGATCACCCCCGTTATCAGCGGATCAGGGCGCACCAGTGGTGTCCGGATTAACCGGCTGAATCTCGGGAGTATTCATATTGCTGGTCTGGAAAGCGTAACGGAAGCTGTCTTAAAAACCGGGATCTGATTTAAGATGGCTTCCAATATACCGGTTGCCGGGCATATGCGGGCTCCGGCTTTGGGTGCAGTCCGGCACCGGCATCCCGGCCGCGATACTATTTTACAGTGGTAACCGGACAGTTGGCCTTCAAAATTACATATTGGGCTGTAGATCCAAGCAGCAGCTTCTGCGTTTTGGATTTCTTTTCGATCCCGACATACAGATGGTCAATGCTTTTTTCCTTCGTAAAACGCACCAGATCCTCGCCCGGTGAAAGGCCGCGGGCCATTTGAACCACTTCGCACGCCAAGCCTTCCTGTTCAATAAACTCTTTCGCGGAGTCGAGTTCTTTCCTGGCCTGGCTCACATCTTCGAGTTTCTCCTTGGACCCGCCTTCCGAAGAAATCATTACATAAACCTTGGCGTCAAAGGCTTTGGCGTGTTTTCTGGCCAACTCAAGCGCGGACTTGGCAACGTAGCTTGCATTGTAACCAACCAGAATATTCATGTTACAGCTCCTTTCCCGGAGATCCAAGTTTCTACATCCATCGTTTTCTACGCTTATATGACTTTACTTCTTTAAAGGACTTGCGACCGCCGCCCTGGGTGATCCCCATGTAAAATTCTTTAACATCCGGATTGTCGCGTAACTCTTTGGAAGGTCCTTCCAGCACGATTTTTCCCGATTCCATAATATAGGCGTAATCGGAAACCTGCAGCGCAATCTTGGCATTCTGCTCGACGACCAGAATAGTGGTATCCAAATCACGATTGATGGTTTCGATATTCTCAAAAATTTCCTTGACCAGCAACGGTGCCAGGCCCAGGGACGGTTCATCCAGCATAAGCATCTTCGGAGCAGCCATGAGGGCTCGCCCAATCGCAATCATCTGCTGCTCACCGCCCGAGCAATAACCGGCCAGACGGTTGGTAATCGGTGACAGCCGCGGGAAATGCTCATACATCAAGTCGTTGTCGGCCCGGATTTTCTTCGCGCCGTCTTTACGCGTTATGGAACCCACCCGGATATTTTCATCCACTGTCAGGTGCTTAAAAACACGCCGTCCTTCCGGGACCATTACCGCGCCGAGTTTGACGACCTCGGTCCCCAAGACATTGGTGATGTCATTTCCATCGAATTTGATATAGCCTTCTTTGATAAACCCGTTTTCGGGTTTGAGCAGGCCGCTGATGGCGCGCAGCGTGGTGGTCTTGCCAGCCCCGTTGGTGCCCAGCAGGGCCACGATGCTGCCTTCAGCCACGCTCAGGCTGACACCGCGCAGAACCTGGACAATGTCGTTGTAGACCACTTCGATGTTGTTGACATCTAACAGATTGCTGTTCTTTTTTTGGTTTTCCATATATCTTCTTTATATTCGGCGGAGGGTCGTCTTGCCGACCCTCCGCCGATTATTGGCGGCAAGCAGCGCAGCTGCTTTCCATAACAACGCGGAGCGATGTTATTATTTGATTTTCTTCACGTATTCAGACTCAAACGGGGCACCGATTTCATAGAATACACCCCCCTTGGAAACGTAAAGCTGCAGGGTGTCCACACCTTCGCGATCAGTTTTCGAGAATGTCACCGGACCCACGGTGGTCAACGTATTGAAGGCATTGAACCCGTTCATGGCCACCAGTTCCTCGTACAGGGCAGCCCGGGTGATCTTCTTGCCTTTCGCTTTGGCCCGCCGGATGGTCTCTACGGCAACCTGGGCGACCATGATGCCGTTTGTGTAGTTGGCATCTTCGGCCAGTTTATCATCCCGGCCATATCGTTTGGCCAGGGCGAACTGCGCATCCCTTCCAGGCCCCTTGGCGGTCATCATTTTATAAGATGTTGTCCAATAGTAGTTATCATTGGCTGCTGATCCGGCCAAAGCGACAAGCGCTGGCCCACCGCCATAATGACAACCCAGGAAGGTGATTTTGCCTGCTTCACCGTAGGTTTTAGCAATCATGCCCAGGCTCTGGGCGCCTTTCAGCATGGTGGCGACCGGCGGCTGGACCGTTTGGCTGATCACATATTGGACCCCTTTGCTTTTCAGCCGCTTCAACATGGCCGTGTTGTCCAAGTCCTTGCCGTGTTCAACAATTTCCACCAGATCGATGCCCAGGCCGGCAGCGATTGATTTTTTAACATCATCGCGGGGCGCTCGCCCGAAAGCCGAGGGATGCAGAAACAGAGCCACTTTGGGTTTTCCGGAACCCTTGTGGTTTGTAGCCACATATTCGGCCAAGCCGACGGCCTGGCTGGAATAGGAGGCGATGGGCAGAAAGATATAATCGTTTCCTTGCAGGTTTCCCGCATGAAAGGAAGCCGGTAGAACCGGGATTTGCTCCTCTTGAAAATCCTGGCGCAAAGCCATGGTGCTCCCGGTGGAGTAGTTCAGATAGAAAACAATATCTTCATCCAAGAAATCTTCGAAATTTCTCTTGGTAGTTTCGGTCTTGTAGCCGTCATCGCGGATATAGCAGACCAGTTTGTCATCACCCAGGAGTTTTTCGTCGTTGACATATTTGACATAGTCCTCGGCACCTTTTGAGTAGGGGCTGCCGACGTCGGATGTCGGTCCGGTGATGGCCAGGGACAGACCCATTTTATAGGTTTCTCCGGCCAGTGCCTGAACGGAAAAGCCCATAACCAGTAGAATAGACAGGGCAACCAGCATGATCGTGAATTGTTTCTTCTTCATTTTTTCCTCCCTATTGTTATTGTTTACCAATATAACGGGCGATCGAACATCGACTCTTTCGTTTTTATCATGTCCCACCGACATGCCAAAGAGACCATGGGCAAAATTCCAGTAACTCGCAATCAATACCGGAAGGGCCACAATTTGAAATAGGTGCGCAAGATCCGCCACCAGTTGGCGATGCCGCGCGGCTCGAACATCAGGAACAGCACTATCACTAAACCGAAGGAGAGAGGCCGCAGGGCTGTGGCCACATCCCCCACGGCCGTGAAGTAGTGGCCCACGAATTCAGCCAGACTTTCCACCTGCAGTTCCAGCATCAGGATGGCTGCCGGACCGACAATAGATCCCACCAGGGTGCCCAGGCCGCCCACGATGGCCATGGCCAGGTAGGAAATGGAGTGGTGCAGTAGAAACGACTCGAATCCCACTCCCCGCCACAAATAGGCGTGCAGGGCCCCGGCCACGCCGGCAAAAAAGCCGGCCAGGGCAAAGGCGTATACCTTGGTCAAGCCGGGGTGCATGCCCATAGCGTCGGCGGCCCGGTCGTTGTCGCGCACGGCCACCAGGCACCTACCGTACTTGCCGCGCAAGAGGTTGCGCACGACAAACCCCAGCACCACCACGAAGACCAGAAGGACGTAGTACCAGAAAAAATAGTGATCCCGGCGGCCCACCTTGCCCGTGAACCAGAACACGCGGCCGATGGCGATGGTCTGTCCCTGATCATAGAACCTTGAAAAATTGATGAACCACTGAAAAATCATCTGAAAGGAGAGCGTCGCGATCACCAGGTAGAGGTGCTTGAGGCGCAGCGATGGCAAGCCCACTACGGCGCCGAAAACCGCGCCCACCAGACCAGCCACTACGATCATCAACGGCCAGTAGTGGGTCAGCAACACATGGTTGCTTCCCAGGATGCGCGCAAAAGTCGCCAGGGTGTAGGCACCCACGCCCACAAAGGCGGCGTGACCGATGGAGATCAGGCCAGCGAATCCAGTCAAAAGATTCAGGCCGTACACGGCCACGATGGCAATCAAGATGCTGTCAATCACCAGCATGTATTTGTTGCCGACTTCGAAGATCAACGGCCAAATGAAAAGGACCGCCAGAAAACACACGAAGACCAGGCGATCGATGTGCGTTAAAAATATACGCTGTTCCGCTTTGTAAGAGGTGAAAAAATTACCCGTGGCTAACCATCTGCTTTCAGACATAGACTACACCCGCTCTATTTCATGGATACCGAAGAGTCCATGGGGTTTGAATAAAAGGATTATCAGGAGAATGATATACGGCAGCACGTCGGCGGTGCCGAAAAGTCCCCAGTTGCCGTCCAGATAACCGGCGGCAAACTGCTGGATCAGGCCCATGATGATACCGGCCACAATGGCCCCGAAGATGGAGTCCAAGCCGCCTACGATGACCACCGGAAACACGATGATGCCGAAAGAGTGCAGCACATCGAAGTTCAATCCGGTGATATTGCCGATGATGCCCCCGGCAGCGGCGGCGCTCAAACCGGCCGTGGCCCAGGCCAGGCCGAACACCTTGGGCACGGAGATGCCGATGGACATGGAGGCGAACTGGTCGTCGGACACCGCTCGCATTGAGATGCCCACAGTGGAGGCTTTAAAGAACCAGGTAAATGCCCCGATCATGATAAAGGTGATGATGACGCCTACCAGCTGGGTCCAGGACATGGAAATCTCCCAGAAAGTAATCGGTGTCTTGGGGAGAAATTCAGGAAACGAAAAGTTTTCAGCACCAAATGGTGTCATGTAGATGATGCCGTCGATGATGGACATCAGACCGATGGTCACCATGATGACGGATATGATGGGTTCGCCGATCAGGCGTCTTAAAAATATCCGCTCCACGCTCATGGCCAATAAAAAGGTGATGATCATGCTCAGAATAAACGACAGTACAATGTGAATGCCCACCCACACCGTGAGGGCGTATGCAATAAATGCTCCTGAGGCGATGATCTGGCCATGGGCAATGTTCAGCACCCGGCTCGATTTGTAGATCAGCACAAAGCCCAGCGCCGACAGTGCATAGATGGATCCCACCACCACACCGCTTATTACCAGTTGGAAAAAATAACTCATGCAACCCCTTCCATCGTATGAAACGACATTTCAGCCTCTACGCTTGTCGTCTGGCCATCCTGGTATTGGAAGTCGGCCTCGACGGTCTTGGTGCTGATGCTCTCATCATAGAGCGCCTCGTAGAGGTTCTTGTATTTTTCCATGACAAACTTCCGGCGGATTTTGCCGGTTTTGGTCAGTTCGCCGTCGTCCATGTCCAGCAGTTTGTACAATACGGCAAAGCGTTTGATCCGGAAGTGCTCTTTTTCCGCCCGGGCATTGATATCGGTCACCGCATCCTTGAGCAGCTCCGCCACTTCCGGTTTATTGGAAAGGTCCATGTAGGTGGTATAGGAAATGCCCCGGTCCTCGGCCCATTTGCCCACCACGATGGAATCGATGTTGATCAGGCAGGCCACGAAATCCCGTTTGTCTCCGAAAATGACGGCTTCCTTTATATAAGGGCTGAATTTGAGCTTGTTTTCCAGGAACATAGGGCTGAACATCTCGCCCTGGCTGTTGTGCATCACGTCGGAAACCCGGTCGATCACCACCAGGTGGCCGTTCTCGTCGATATACCCGGCGTCCCCCGAATGCATCCATCCATCCCGCAGCAACTCTTCGGTCTTCTCCTCCTGCTTGTAATATCCGATACACACCGACGGCGACCGTGACAGGATCTCGCCCTCCTCGCTAATCTTGCATTCCGTCTCCGGCAGCGGTTTTCCCACCGTGTCCGGGCGGACATCGCCGTCCCGGTGCATATAGGCGATACCCACGATTTCGGTCTGGCCGTAGATCTGTTTCAGGTTGACACCGATGGCCTGGTAAAAGGTGAACAACTCGGGCCCCAGGGCGGCACCGCCGGTGTAGGCCCGCCGCAGCCGGCGCAGACCGATCTGGTTGATCAACGGGTCCGTCAACAGGATTTTTCCCAGCCAGGCCATGAAACGCAGGGATCCCGGCATTTTTTCTCCGCTCATGCGATAGCGGGCAGCCTTTTCCCCTATTTTAATGAATTTATTGTAGAGCAGGCGGTTGAGCCAGTAGGACTCGTCTATTTTAAGCCAGATTTGCGAGCGTATGGTTTCATAAATCCTGGGCGCGCCGAACATGAAATGGGGACCGATCTCCTTTAGGTCCGCCATACTTGTTTCCACCGACTCCGGAAAGTTGATGGTGATGCCGGTGGCCATAGCCACGCCAAAGGAGTTCATCTGTTCGCCGATCCAGGCAAACGGCAGAAAAGAGAGGTATTCGTCGGTGCTTTCGAGTTTGTCTACCTTGGAGATCTGGAGGCCCATGTTGATGTAGTTCTTGTGGGTGATCATGGACCCTTTGGAAAGACCGGTGGTGCCGGAAGTCAAACAGAAGTGGCAGACATCATCGGGGCTTCCCTGGTCGATCAGGCTGTCGAATCTTTGCGGATCTTGGGCGTCGACTGCTGCGCCGACTTCATACAGGTCTTCGATAAACAGAAACCAGTCGTCGGAACGGTAGCTGCGCATGCCGCGCGGGTCCTCGTAGATCACCTTGCGCACCTGGGGGATGCGGTCGCGGATCTCCACCAGCTTGTCTACCTGCTCCTGGTCGTCGCAGAACACGGCGGTAACATCCATATAATTGATCAACTGATCAAGTTCATCGGGCAGAGTTGTCTGGTAGATCCCAGCCGAGACGGCCCCGATGGACTGGGCGCCGATGGCCATAAACAGCATCTCCGGGATGTTGTCCCCGATCAGGGCCAGTTTGTCGCCCTTTTTGAGGCCCACTTTCTCGAGCCCCAGGGCTACTTTACGCACAAGTTCATAATAGTCGGACCAGGTGAAATTGTTCCAGTAACCGAAATCCTTTTCACGCAAAGCGACTTTGTCGCCGGTTTCCTTGACCCGCCAGCGCAGCAGCTGCGGAATGGTAAACTCTAATAGTTCAGTATTGTCTTTCATGCCGGTCTATTCTTCTCCAATATAGGCTTCGATAACCTGCGGAATTTTCACAATCTCTTCGGGGGTCCCAGACCCGATCAACTCGCCGAAATCGAGCACATAAATGCGATCGGAAATATCCATGACCACACCCAGATCGTGCTCCACCAGGACGACGGTGGCATGACGCTCTTTCTGAATGTCGATGATAAAACGCACCATGTCTTCTTTTTCCTCGATGTTCATACCGGCCATGGGTTCGTCGAGCAGCAGCAGGTCCGGCGCCAGGGTGAGGGCGCGAGCGACTTCGACCCGCTTTTGAACCCCATAGCTGAGACTTCCCACCACGCTCTTGCGGTAGGCCTCAAGCTCCATAAAATCGATTACTTCTTCGACATAGCGCCTGTTTTCGGCTTCCAGCCGGGATGCCTTGCCAAAATACAAGCAGGCCTGGAAAAAGTTGTATTTCAAATTGGTATGGCGGGCCAGCAACAGGTTGTCCAGTACCGAGAGGCCGCCGAACAACTCCAGGTTCTGGAAAGCCCGGGCTATACCAAGTTTGGTCACCTGGTGCGGGGATGAATAGGTCAGCCGTTTGTCGCCATAGGTGATTTCACCCATGTTGGGGTGGTAAAAACCGGAAATGCAGTTCAGCATACTGGTTTTCCCAGCTCCGTTCGGCCCGATAATCGAGGTGATCAGTCCGGGTTCGATGGTCATATCGACGTTGGAAAGGGCATCCAGTCCACCGAAGGTCAAGGTTACATTTGAAATATCCAGCGGTTTCGAAACATTTTGTGGTGTCATAGATTCCTATAACCGATTTTTAATGGCTTGAGTTTGCCAGTTGCCTGCCTGCGGTGGGATAACTCCGGTCAAACGGGTTGAAACATACAATCACGCCTCAAACAAAAATGAACACAATTCATTTACCGATTATCGTTAAGTCGATTAATCGCAACTATAATTTATCAAGTCAAGCCAAAAAACTTTGACCGGAATAGCCCTTTCACCCGAACCACTACTTGTTGAAATGTGTTTACAAAGTAGCTAATCGGTTCGGCCGGGGAATCGGCGGCCCCATATTCGCACATCAACCACTGTGCCCACCGGTCACCCCTTATGCACGCTTGCGACTAACCGGGGGATATCCCCGCAACGAAATATTCTTCTTATTTCTTAACTTTCAGGGTGTTACAAACAATCATGCTTTGATCTTTTTGTAAACAGAAAAAGGGCGCTGCGGTGAATTTCACTAACCAGGAAGCGCAAAGCATCTTGGTTGATGCACTCCTCATCCCATTTCAGCCTCTCAATTGCCTGCCGTAAGAATCTCGAGACAGGTCACTCAAAGTGTTTTTGTAGTGGTTAAATAGTGGGCAAATACCATTACTCATCAAACGAGAGCAGATGGGAAGCCAGATTGGTTTTGGTGTTCTTGATCCCCAGCTTGGTCCTGATATTATAGCGGTGAAACAGGACGGTATTTTTAGACAAAAACAGCATGTCCGCTATCTCCGAACTGGTTCGGCCGGCTTTGATCAGGTTGGCAACCCGAATCTCCATGGGGGTGAGTTTAAAATATTTGGATGAGAGTTTGCTGATAAAGGGTGATACGATGTTGTTGAGGTTGGCCTCCAGGATGCTGACCAGGGTTGACTGATCGGTCGAGAGCCGGCTCTTTTTGAGCCTTTCCAGATAGGGATCAACCAGTTCCTTGACGTTGGTCAGCACGTTTTCGCCCAGTTCGTGTTTATCCTGGTCCCGCTGTTTAAGGAGGACCTTCAACGCCGTGTTGACCTCCTCCAGATGGCGGGACTGGGCCTCGAGTTCTTCCTGGCTGCGGAGCAGCGATTTTTCGGCCTCGCCGCGGACCTAGACCTCGTTCTCAAGTCGGCGGTGGCTGGTTTCCAGGGCCGCGGTGCGCGCTTCGACTATCTCCTCTAGCTGTTCGCGGTAACGGCGCAACTCCCGCTCGACATTTTTCTGGGCGCTGACATCCCGCATGGTCACAATGTTGCCGGCCGGATTCCCGTCCAGGTCGGAGAATAGCGTGGAACTGATCTGGACATCCAGTATGCGCCCACCTTTGGTTTTACGGCGGGTTTCAAACAACTGGATCTTTTTGCCGGCCAGCATGCTGTCGATGGCCTTGCGGGTCTCCGGCCAGTTTTCCTCGGGCACGAAATCGATGTTGCTACTGGTAAGTTCTTCCTGGGACCAGCCCAGCACCTGTTCAAAGGCGGGATTCACATAGGTGGCACTGCCCTGCATGTCATACACCACGACCGGATCCGGCATACCCTCCAGCTGCAGCTTGTAGCGTTTTTCACTTTCCCGCAAAACAGCTTCGGTGCGTTCGCGCTCGGCCAGCTCGTGCCGCAAATTTTCATAAAGCCCTACATTGTCCAAGGCAATCAGGGCCAACTGGGCAAAGCGGCCCAGGGCGTCCACCACGTCCTCCCCAAACTCTTTCTCGCCTTTAACGCGGGCCAGGCCCAGCACGCCGACCACCTTGTGGTCGGATTTCAAAGGGATGCCGACCATGTCGCGCAGGGCATCCAGGGACTTGTCCGGCAAGCGTCCTTCCCAGGAGCGATAGTTGTCCACCACCAAAGGTTGCCCGGTTTCCCAGACCTTGCCGCCGAAACCCTCCCCCGGACGAACCCGCAGCCCGAGCCAGCTGGCGAAAAACCCCATGCCCACCCTCATCTGCAGCCGCGATTCTTTCGGTTCAAGGAGATAAAAAAAGCCATGCTCAGTTCCGGTCAGCAGGGCCGCATGATCCAGGATGGCCTCCAGCAGCTCCTTCCGGTCAAGCCGATTGATCAGTCCCAGGGAGGTTTCATGCAAGGCGGAAAGGTACGCATTTTGCCGGCGCAGGGCCTTCTCGGCTCGCTCCCGGCGTTCGGTTTCCCGCCCCAGGACCCTGACTTTCTGGAGTAGTTCTTCGTATGTGGGTTTTGCTGTCATGACTACAACAAAAGGCTAATAAACTTCTCTAAAGTATTAAAACAAGTACCTGGTGTTATGTCCTATAGGTTTCTTATAAAATAAGACTACCGCAATGGTGATTTTGAGCATCTTAAAATCCGAAATCCGAAAATCGAAATTCGAAACAATAAAGCAAATCAGAATGAACAAAAAGTTCAAACAACACCTATTGCTACAGCTACCAAGTTTCTGTTTTGGTCATTTAAATATTTGAATTTTAGATTTGTTTCGTAATTCGTGCTTCGCATTTCGAATTTAGTTTGCCCCCTGAATCTGAAATAAAACGTTCAATATTTTTGACCCTTATTTGTGAGACAGAACTATAGATTGGCTCATAAATGTATTAGAACCCTTCTGAAAAGATGGATTTTGGTTCAAAACCAAGGCGGCCGCGAATATCAATCCGGAGGTGCCAGCGAAGCCAATGCCTATCGTGCTGAATACAGATAGTATTTCGATGATTTGATATGAGCGCCCAACATAGTTTATCTGCCGTAGCTTAAGCGCAGGCTGAAGTTTGAGCCAAAAGACGCTTTTCAGAAAGGTTCTAAATGATCACTTTGTTGGTGACCGCCTTCACGATTTCCGCCGGCTCATCGATAATTTGCAGGATATCGATGTCATCCGGCGAAATCGTTTTTTCGGTCAGCATGCGGTCCTTGACCCAGTCCAACAAGCCCTGCCAGTAATCCGCGCCGACCAGAATAACCGGGAAGGATTTGATCCGCTCGGTCTGGATCAGGGTCACGGCTTCGAACAATTCATCGAGGGTCCCGAAACCGCCCGGCATGATGATGTACGCCAGCGAATATTTGACCAACATGACTTTGCGGACGAAGAAATACCGGAAATCCACCTGTATATCGGCCCACGGGTTGGGGGCCTGTTCAAACGGCAGCTCTATGTTCAACCCCACGGAGGTACCACCGGCTTCATTGGCGCCCCGGTTGGCGGCCTCCATGATGCCGGGCCCGCCGCCGGTAATCACGGCAAATTTTTCCTTTACGAACAAGGATGCAATTTCGATGGCTTTTTTATAAATCGGGTCATCCGCCTTCACGCGGGCCGAACCGAAGATGGTCACGGCCGGCCCAATGTGGTGCAGGGCTTCCACACCATCCACAAACTCTCCCATGATCTTGAATAAACGCCACGACTCCTCCAGCTTGAAATCGTCTATTACCCACTGTTTCTCCATATGCTCCGCCTCAACTATAATGAATTGGTGTGGCTTTATCGATCACCAGAAACGGTTTCAAAACCAGCGCACGGCTGGTTTTCGGTATCACACCCGTCAGGTACCCCCCTGATATCCGATGGTGACGTTTTCATTTTCGACGATCACCGGCACTTTCCGCTCACCACGTGAATATTTCAGCATGGCTTCCATCTTGTCATCACCGGAAAAAACGTTCACGTATTCCAAGGCGACCCCCTTGGCCTGATAGGCTTCCCGAGCCTTAATCGTGTGGGGTCAGGTATTCTTGCCGAAAATGATCACTTTGGATGCCATACAATCCTCCCGGGGTAACATCGGTGCCCCTGTCCAGGTGGTTTCCACGTGTATTGAATTTAGCCGACGGCCAAAGGTTACCAGTAACAGGAAATAGTGTCAATCAGGGGGTTATATTTCAGGGGATTGTAATTACAAGGTTTTTTATGATTACAACCCCTTACAACTGCCAGATCATAGCAGATTGTAACAGATTTGCCGACAAAAACGCACCCTATTCGCACTCGTTTTCACCCGTCTGAACAGAGGTGTGGTATAATGGTCAGGAACTACAAGGGGGGGAAGTCATGGCATTGAACGAATTGCTTCGTGCAGAATGGTTCGGCTACTTAGTTTTGGGGTTTCTTGTGATATCCATCGTGCGGCACATATTTGATTTGACTGGTTCTTTCTTAGAGATATGGATGGTGATTAAAGAAGGGTGAAAGAAGGATGGCCAATCCGACAGAAGGGAAATAATCAATCCCCGGGGATAGGCTCTGCAGGCTGACAAGGCGGTTTTCCTGGCCGCTTTCCCCGGCCTCCAACCAGGACCGTGACAGGAGACGGAATGAAGGAGTTAAGCAATAGACCAACCAGTCAAGAGCTGATTGACTATCTGGAAATAAAATCAATTGAACTTCCAGAACTTATCCGAAAAGGCCTCCCAGCCTATAGCGGGGAATTGGGTAAAAGGGTACGCAACCTTGACCCCCTACCAAAGACACAATACACAGCAGATCAAAAAAAACTAATAGGACTGACCTATCGGGTAATGCGTATAAGTAAGGCCCCACCCCCGATTACGCCAGTTGGGACCTATCCACCCGCCAACCGGAATTGGGAGGAGGAACAACTGGGGTATGAGCGAACAATGGCCCACCTAAAAAAAATGGAGACTGAGATTCAAGAGTTGAAAGACAGTGGGGTTAATTGGCCTCCACCTTATCAGTATCCATCCGACTACCTGGAATATAAATGGCTTCCTTTCAAAAAGCCTGGGAATGAAGAAAGGGTCACAGCATGGCTAAAAAGTTTTATGGATCTTTGGTTTAAAAGGGATGAGGTTCTAAATTTCTTTGGGGCTATTGAAGTCCATAATAACAATATATTTAAATCGCCCGAAGTTTCAGACAGGTCGGAGCCATTTCCATGCCAGCCAGGCACAAAGTGGAAAGACGTATCAATAACCTTGGTTGATTTTGAGACCGTTAGAATTAAAATGCCTGGGCGGAAGGAGCGCTTCACGTATCATGAACTAAAAATGGCAGACAAAAGGACGAAAGAGCCAAGATTGATGTGGCAACTATTGGTTGCTTTTGCAAATTACTCTGGCCGGATTTCCGCAGATACACCAATCGGTTCAGAGCTGAAGGATAAATTGCCCAGCTTGTCAAAGACCCTGAATAAGCATATGAAGGATCTATTTGGCATAGAAGATCGAATATACTTGCACCCCTATAAAAAGGAGCACGCCTACATAACAAAGATCGCCTTTAACGATGAAACGATATACAGCACTGAGAAAAATCCCTCAGTGACTCCTTCGATCACAAAGGGGGCCTCCCTTTGCGAAAAATGTGAAAGGCGAGATTCTTGCACCGAGTTGTGTGATGAGTTTGAAACGACTTTATTTGATGATGAGGTCGCAGACACGATACGGAAAAGCAATATTTCAGAATCGCAACTCTACCAAGACTGATTTGTTCTTACCACCGAGAATTTTCACCTATACTGGGAAATTTCCAAGTCATCGGGAAATTTCCCAATCTCCCCGTCTATTTTTTTAAATTTTTTATTTCCATAAAATCAATAGGATAAAAAAATATCTCGCAGGTATTTTTCTCTCATCGGGAAATTTCCCCATATAGGGTAGACGCAAGTAAATCAACGCCAACCAAAATAATGAGGGGAAAAAGCATGTCAACCAGTGTTCAATATATCGATGAGAGAGCGGTGGCAAAAATTACCGGATTTTCGTTATCAACCCTAAGAAACGAAAGGTGCACCAGTCGCCTAAAAATACCTCACTATAAGGTGGGCAGATCGGTCAGATACAAAATCTCCGATATTCTGGATTTTATGGAATCGCATCGCATAGAGCCTGAGGCCACTATGCAAACGGCGGAAGGGGGCACCCAATGAAGTGTCGAATATGCGCCATTAAATCACCAAAAGTAAAGAAAAAGTCGCAACACGAGATAGGGGGCAGGGATGTGCCCAGCCGGTTTAACAAGCGTTATGGCAGAATATGCCCTGAGTGTATGCCCGTCATTGCCAAGGTATTTAACAATCTGCCGACTTCCCTAGAATGGGGGCACTCAAACGAATTGACAATGATAGAAATAATCGAGGAAGAGCTTAAACCGAGAGTGTGGGACGATCTAAAACTTTTGTGCGAAGTGCATAAACATGAAGGCAACTGCCTAAACATTCTTAATTACATTGAATCAAGGGGGACCGATGGACCAGGAACTAAAACTGAAAGACTTTATATCCGAAGAGACGCTGTTGGAAATTTTAAGTATGAAGCCGGAAGCATTGGCAGATTTGAGAACGAAGGGTTTACCGGTGATCCGGGTTAATAGACTGACAAGGTTTTATCAGGAATCTGATGTTGTGACGTTCTTTCTAAAAAACAAGCTCGACAGGGGGGTAGAGGTACAAAATTAGAACACCGTACCTTCCGTCTATCTCCGGTGAAAAGGGGCCCATCTCAGGCGAAAAGCCCTTTATAGCTGGGGTGAAAAACGCGGCGCGTAGGGTAGTATGCATTTTCAATTCTTAGGACAAATCTCAAACAAAATTTTGGATGTGGTCGGCGTCGGTTGCGGGACCGATGACAAAAGCCGCGGGCACCCCGCCCTGCGGTTCCGGCCATCAAATCTTAGCGGGGAACAATGGCAGAAAAAAGAAAGTTTCAGAACAGGTCGTTTTGTATGTTGATGCCAAACTTAATTGAGTCAGATGCATTTATGAATTTATCTGGGAAAGCGGCGATTGTGGCCCTTATTCGGTTCCACCAGAAGGCTTATCGGAAGGGACCTAAAAACAAAAGGACCGCCCGACGAGATACGACCATCATAACCAACAACGGCCAAATCGTTTTTACTTATGCTGAAGCCAAGGAGCTTGGAATTAGATCAAGCCAGACCTTCCATAAGGTCATACGTGAGTTGGTCGAGGATAAGGGATTTATCGATATCACAGAGCCAGGCAACTGGTACCAGCAGCAACCGTCCAAATATGCCATTAGCGAACGATGGAAAAAGTACGGAACCAGCGACTTTAAACGTAAGGAAGTACCGAGGGGGTTGCCAGATGGGGTGGGCTTTAAAAAACAAAACTCGCTTTGATGTATCAAAGCCAACTGACTTTGTTCAATCAAAGTCGGGACCGGATTTTGAGAATTTTCCTGGCTTTGATGGAACAAAGCGATGAGATTGACCCTGTTTTTTACATAATGTCGCCCAAGTCAATGATTAACGAGATTTTAACGAGACTAATCCTAAAAACCGCCCCAGGCTTTGTTCTATCAAAGTCTTTATATAATATACCATGCCCCCCCTTTTTATATGCGGGGAAAAACAAGGACTCTAAACAAACAGGAACCAAAATGGCAAAGAAACGAACAAAAGTGACGAAAAAGGAAATGGCAAGGTTTAAGGCACTCAATGATTTGGGTTACTCCCCTCATGCAATAGCTAAGCACACCGGAAGGGACCCTAAATCGGTACGAAAATATCTTAATTCAGATGTGTATCTGGACCCCGATATTCAGAAAATGGTGGATGTCATAAAGGAAAAGGAGGTTACCGATCTTTACCTGCTTGGGGCCAAGGCGAGACAGCGTCTGCATGACCTACTTGAAGGCGGAGACACCAAAGTTATTGAGACTGTGGCGGTCATGGACCGGAGCTTTCAACAGCGTCGCCTATTAGAAGGAGAATCAACAGAGAATATTATGAACATTCATGCCGACCTTGAGGCAATTAGGGCAACGATGCGGGAGGCTGAAAGAGATAAACCAGACATCCCCAGTGCAGATGATGTGATTGATGGGGATTAGTGGTGCCTTTTTGTTTTTCGAAAGTAAAGTGGGGGATATATAAATATAATCTGTACCCCCCTGATTATGACCTTGCCCCCCCGTGGGGGAAGAAAGGGAGGAACAAGCTTGCAAAAAGAAAAACTGTTTGATTTGAAGGGCCTTTCGAAGTTTTCAACGCTTGGTTGCTCAACGATCAGGGAGTATGTGCGCGACGAAAGGTTACCGGCCTACAAAGTCAAGGGGAAGTATCTATTCAAGCAAAGTGAGTTTATGGATTGGCTTGATAAATTCAAAGTGAACACAGATGTCCATTTGATAGTCACAAAGGCACTGAATAAATTGAATGCAACGGATACATAAACCGGCGGTCATTTTCTGCAAGCTCTTATTCTGCAAAGGTTTGGATGTGGGTGAGTTCCTTGGGGTGCATATGAGGTGGCAACCAATGCCGAAAACCGGCCATACTGTTCTTTGACAATTAAATCTGCGGTGCGATCACAATCCACCCTAAGTCGGCTGTGATTCACGGAAGACCTATGGCCTGTTAACAGGTAATGCAACGCCGTGCCATACCTCGGTGGGTAGGTTTCGCCATTCTGAAAAAGTGCCATATTTAAATAGTTCTATGCTCTGTTAATCAGTCCCGTAAATTACTAAATCTTTTATCATCTTTTCTACCTTTTTGCATTTAGTCTGGTATTTTTTTATTTTTTTATTAAATTTCAGGTGACGGGATTTATAACTCTGAGATAGCGCTTTTGCTTCTTTCTTAGACCACGTAGCTGGTGAGCCCGCTGCCTTATTTTCTTCGTTCTTATTTTTCTCCTTATCATGAAAAGATTTAATTGAGGTCATTAAATCGCTAGCAGCCAATTCGAGTCTTTGCACAGCGGCATAACACTCGTTGTGTGCCGTTTGATATGTACCAAATTCAACCGGGCCAGCATGCGAGTTTGCGTTAAAAACACAAATTGTCCCCAAGATAATGCTTAAACATAACAATAGGTTTTTCATTAGTCCTCCTTTTAATAAAGTCCATTTCAATCAATCGGAATAAAAGCTTCCTATTTTCAAGTATAAACCCTCACCTGTGGTAGTAACCTGTGCATCACGGTAGTTACTCTTTAGACTTCTTCTTTTTCACATAACGCTCAAGGGAATCATTCAACAGCTTGCGTATCGCTTCAGACCGGGCAGGAATACGGTTTTCATAGCGGTAATCGTCTATGCGCTCTAAAAGATCGGGGTCGAGGGTAAGTAGTATTCTGGGTTTATCTGTTGCCATAACAACCTATTGGTACAAACAACAAGAAACAAATGCAAGAACTATTGACAAATCACAAATATTAAATATATTGGTGATATCACTTTGGCCATTTCTATCAAATTCGCACATACCCCGGATAGGCAACCGGTGCCGACAAGGTGTGTTCCCTGCGCACCTTCCGGGGCAACAACTCAGGGGAAAGTGAGAGACTTTCAAATGGGAGTCAAGGTAAGACAAAAAATCAAGGGCAAGGGTAAGCCGTGGTGGGTTGTTGTCCATCATGAAGGCAAGCGCACCACCAAATGTGTGGGAACCAAGAAGGCGGCCAATGCCGTAAAAAAGGAGATTGAGGTTGCATTGGCTGCTGGCAAGTTCGACATTTACAAAAAAGATGTCCCAACATTTAGGGAATATGCAAAAAGGTGGGTCGATGTCACTGCCCCGGCGAGTTGCAAACCCTCAACGGTGGATTGTTACAGCAACACTTTGAGGCTGCACATCCTGCCGACAATTGGTTTTAAGAGAGTTAGTCTTATAGCCGTTAAGGACATCAAGGAACTGCTGCTATCCAAGCGCAATGATGGTTACTCACATAGAACGGTACGACATATCCGGTCTGTTATATCGAATGTCCTAAGTGATGCGGTTGACGATGAAACCATATCAAGCAACCCGGTAGCATCTCTGTCCCGTAAACACTTCAAGAACTCCGAGAACAAACTCAAAAATAACCCTCTGACTTCCGATGAACTCACAAAGTTGCGTAGGACTGTTCAGAAACACTATTCAGACCATTTTCCGCTGTTTCTACTGTTGGCCCGCACTGGGATGCGCATCGGTGAAGCACTCGCACTGCAATGGAAGGATATAAACTTTCAAGAGCGCCATATCACCGTAAGACGGTCCGTTCGCCGTGGCCGAGTTTCAACCACCAAGAGCGGCAAGGAGCGGCGTGTCGATATGAGTCCACAGCTTGCTGCGGCCCTACAAACCCTTATGCGGGGAGTTACACTGAGTCCGGTGAGCGATAGACCTCAATACCTGTTTAAAAACCGCGCAGGTAACCCTATTCACTTGGATCGCTGGCGGGAACAGGTCTTTAAAAAGGCCATATCAAAGGCTGAGTTGAAAACTATCCGTATACATGATATCCGCCACTCGTACGCCACGATCAGGATCAGCCGAGGGGATAACATTGCGGACGTTTCCAAGCAACTTGGACACCACTCTGTTAAGCTGACCCTGGATGTATATTACCATTGGCAACCGGGTGGGAATAAGGCTGAGGTTGATGCACTTGATGATCCTTCCTTAACGCTCCAAAACGCTCCCTATGCGCACCCTGCGAATCGAGCGTCTAATTTTTCCTAACGGTTCAAATAAGTTGTTAATATCGCATGTCAATCAAGGGGTTTGACAAACCTACGGCATGTTGATAGGAAGTTGCGTTCTTATAGGCGATGTGTTCCAATAGGAAAATACCCCGTGACGGAAAAACCGAACAGATTGGCCGGTCGGGCCACCCTGGTGAACGCTCTCGGGCTGCATGCCCGCAGTGCCGCCATGATTGCCCGGGTGGCTCAAAAAGCCCGGGCCGCGGTTCGGGTTAAACACGGGAACATGGAGGCTGATGCAGCCAGCGTCATCGATATTTTGACCCTGGCCTGCCCGGCGGGTGAAACTCTCGAATTTATCATTGAAGACCCTGAAGATTATGATATTCTAAAAGATCTGGTGGATTTGGTAAACAGCGGTTTTGGAGAAAAGCAGTAATGGCTGTAAGCAGCAACACCCACGAAATTCGTCTTAACGGGATAAGCGCATCTCCGGGCATCTGCATCGGTAAGGCTTATCTGGTGGACACCCACGGTGTTGAAGTCCTGAACACCTATTATATTCTTGATTCCGATCTTAAACGGGAGAAAAATCGCTTTAAAACGGCGGTCAAAAAGGCCAAGAGCGATCTGCACGATATCATCAAAGACACGCCCAAGGAGCTGCGTCAGCAAAGCAGCATCCTGGAATCCCACGTGGTGCTCCTGGAAGACAAGCTGCTGTATGACAAAACCCTCAAGGTGATGGAAGCGGAGCTCATCAACGCCGAATGGGCTTTGAAACGGGTTGTTACCGAACTGAAAGCCGTGTTCAACGAAATGGAGGATGAATATTTCCGCGAACGCGCCAACGACATTGTCCAGGTTTCGGAGCGCATCTGGAACAATCTGATCGGGGCTGCGCCGGTCGACATATCCGAAATCAGGAAACGGGTCATCCTCGTGGCCAATGATCTCTCTCCGGCCGACACCAGCCAGATCCAGCTGGAAAGGGTCATGGGCTTCATCACCGACCGGGGCGGAAGGGCCTCCCATACCAGCATCATCGCGCGCAGCCTTGAGATCCCGGCCGTCCAGGGCTTGAACCGCGCCACGTCCGTGATCAAGAATGACGATCTCATCGTCGTGGACGGGGTCGCCGGCCTGGTGATTATCAATCCGACTGAAGAGACCCTCGTCGAGTTCGAAGTTCGCAAAGAGCTTTACGAAGTCCAAAAAGCCCAGATCGGCCGCCAGAGCCACCTGGATGCCACGACTACCGACGGGGTCACCTTCAACGTGATGGGCAATATTGAACTACCGGAGGAAGTCGTATCGGTCCTGGGCTACGGCGGTGACGGCATCGGGCTGTACCGCACTGAATTTCAATACCTGAGCCGACCGGATTTTCCCACGGAAAACGAACTTTTCGAAAAGTACAAGGACGTGATCGACGTCATGGGCGATCGGCCGGTGACCATCCGCACCCTGGATGTCAATGGCGACAAGGCCATGGGCAACGGCAAAGCGGTCAACGAGGAAAACCCGGCCCTGGGTCTGCGGGCCATCCGGTATTGCCTCCAGAAACCGGATGTCTTCATGACCCAGTTAAGAGCCATATTAAGGGCCGCCGTGCACGGCAAGGTCCGGCTCCTGATCCCCATGATATCCGGGATGGAAGAAATCACCAAGACCAAGGCCATGCTGCAGGCCGCGGCCGCCGAGCTCAAAAAAGAGAAGAAAGCCTACAGCAGCGACATTGAAATCGGCATCATGATCGAAGTGCCCGCGGCCGTCATGCTGGCCGACAGCATGGCCCCGGAGGTCGACTTTTTCAGCATCGGCACCAACGACCTGATCCAGTACTCGCTGGCCATCGACCGCGGCAACCGCGAAGTCGCCCATATGTTCAACCCGCTCCATCCGGCCATTATTAAAATGGTCAAGCAGGTGGCGGATGTTTCCAAAAAAACGGGTACCAAACTCTACATGTGCGGCGAGATGGCGGCTGATCCCGCCAATGTCCCCCTTCTTTTAGGCTTGGGAATAGACGAACTGAGCATGAACTCGCAGGCAATCCCCGCCGTCAAAAGCATGATCCGCCTTCTGGACACCGAGGCGTCACGCCAGTTTACCAGGAAAGTGCTGGCCTTGAACACCATCGATGAAATTCTCGACCTCTGCCAGGAATCGTATGGAGATCTATTGGAAGAACATTTTTCGGTGGTAAGGTAAACACCGGTTCAAGGTTCCGGGTTCAAAGGTTCAAAGGTTGAAAGGTTGAAAGACCTTAACCCTGAATCTCTGAACCTTTGAACGTTGAACCTTATAGGTTTTGAAACCCATCTATGCCGAATATAATTTCGGTGCTGCAGATAGAACACCCTGGTTTACAATGACAGAAAAGAAACACGAAAAACTGGTGGCCCAGAACAAGAAGGCCCGCTACAATTATTTCATCGAAGACACTTATGAGGCCGGGATCGTCCTCAAAGGAACCGAGGTGAAGTCCCTGCGTCAGGGCCGGGCCAGCTTAAAGGACAGCTACGCCAAAATCAAGAACGGCGAGGTGTTCGTTCACCAGATGCACATCAGCCCTTACCCTTGGGCCCATTACGATAACCACGACCCGCTCCAGACACGCAAGCTCCTGCTGCACAAGTACGAAATAAAAAAGCTCTACGGCAAAGTGAACGAGATGGGGTATTCCCTGATCCCTTTGAAGCTCTATCTTAAAAATGGAAAGGTGAAGGTCCTGCTGGGTTTGGCCAAGGGCAAGCGCAAGTACGACAAACGCCAGACCATCAAAAAACGGGACGAGCAAAGGGATCTGGACCGGGCCCGCCGAAAGTACAGTTAAGCTATTTTCACACGTGCCAATCTACCACATATAGATGGCCATCTGCAATACACCCCTATATATGGTACCAAGAACCCTCTTTAAAGGACTGCTATGATTTGTCCCTGAAAGGGGCTTCATTTGAAAACAAACTAAAAGGCAAACCTTGCATCGCGCAGAGACGCAGAGGCGCAGAGACGTCCTCCTTGAACTTCGAATCAATGCACAGTCCAGCGCAGTCGGGAAAGCAAAACCAGAATTTCGTCGCACTATCGTGCGAAAAACCGGTTCAAGCTTAAGGCGACAAGGATCTTTTTGGTTTTATCCGGCGAAGCCGGAATATTCTTGCTTTTCTCCGCGCCTCTGCGTCTTTGCGCGAGAATAATGGTTTTAAAGCGTTTGGCTTTATCTGACTATACAAGACGATTGCATTACCACCAAAAGCCTCTGACATGACCCAACTACCAACTAAGAAAACCAATTCCCCCTACCGCCAGGTGATCTCCATCAGCGTCCCGTTGGCCATGAGTATGGCGGCGACAACCGTCATGGAATTTACCGACCGGGTCTTTCTGGCCAACTATTCTCTGGAAGCCATTGCGGCGGTGGTACCGGCCGGTATCACCCAGTTTCTATTTTTGGCTTTTTTTGTGGGGGTGGCCGGGTATGTCAATGTCTTCATCGCGCAATACACGGGAGCCGGCGCCCATCATCGGGTCGGCGCCTGCCTGTGGCAGGGGCTCTGGTTTACTATCCTGTCCGCCCTTGTCCTGGGAAGCCTGATCCTTATCGCCGAACCGTTGTTTAAGCTCAGCGGACACCCCGTTGAAGTGCAAAGGCTGGAGGTCACCTACTTCAGCATTCTCTGCGGCGGTTCGGGATTGAACGTGGCCGCCGCCACCCTGGCCTGTTTTTTCAGCGGGCGGGGCTACACCCGGCCCGTCCTGGCGGTCAGCTTACTGGGCATGCTGTTCAACATCCCGCTGGACTACGCCTTGATCAACGGGCTTTGGATCTTCCCGGAATTGGGGATCACCGGCGCCGGCATTGCCACGGTATCGTCGTGGGCCTTGATGCTGCTGATATACGGGCTGCTGATATTTACCCGGAAAAACATCGTCCGCTTCAACCTGTGGCAAAGCCGAGGTTTTGACCGTGATCTTTTTATGCGGCTGCTGAAATTCGGGGTTCCGGGATCCTTGCAGTTCTGCCTGGATGTGTTTGCCTTCACCTTTTTTATCCTGATGGTGGGCCGCATCGGAAAATATGAACTGGCCGCCACCAATATCGTTTTTTCCATCAACTCCCTGGCCTTCATGCCGGCCATGGGTTTTTCCATGGGCGTCAGCACCCTGACCGGGCAGGCCCTGGGAGGCAACCGACCCGCCGATGCGGTCAAGGCGGCCAACAGCTCCATCCACCTGCTGTTGATCTATATCTTCTGCCTGGATCTGGTGTTCATTTTCGCACCGCAGTGGCTCCTGTCGATATTCATGGGAACGGAAATGGCCGGAGCGGCCGGTCAGGAGATCATGCGCCTGGGCACGATCCTGCTGCGGATTGTGGCCGTGTATGTGTTCGTGGATGCACTCTACATGGTTTACAGCGGGGTCTTGAAAGGTGCGGGCGACACGAAGTACCTGATGCGGGTTATCGGATCGCTGTCGCTCGTCTGCATGATCCTGCCGGTATCGATCGGCATTTTGTGGTTTGACGCCGGGCTCCTGTTCGCCTGGGGCTGCGTCGTCTTTTTTATTCTATCTCTGTTTCTGATGTCCTGGACACGTTACTTGGGGGGGAAGTGGAAGGTGATGCGGGTGATAGAAACAGATCCGAGCCACTAATCATCAATTTGCAAAAACATTGAACACTGAACATCGAACGTCCAACATCGAAGAAGGTGAAGCGGAGCTTCGCTGATAAAATAATATAGCTGAAATCTAGAGAAGTTTGATATTGTCGATGCCTGGGTCCCATCGGCTAAGCCGGAATGAAGCCTCTTTTTTACTTTGATATAGAATCAGCTGCCGCAGGCGCCCACAGTTCGATGTTCGAAATTTAGTCTCTTTCTCTACTTCTTACCTCCTTCCGCCGCTGCCTCCTCCATAGCCTTTTTGACCTCAGCCTTCTCTTTGCGGATCTCCTTCTTGCGACGATGCTTGCGGCGGGAGTATTTCTTATCCGGGGCAGCATCCCCGCCTCCGGCTTCAACAGCCGGTGCAGCTGTTTTCTTTGGTGGCGGCGGCGCAGCCGGTTGGTTGGCCGCCGCGTCGGCAGCCTGCTGATTACGCTTTTGCTGGGCCTGGTCGGCGGCCGCATCGTGTTTTATTTCGGCCGCCTCATCGATAATCTTAGCGCCCGGCGGTGGCGGTTCGTTTGAAAAGCGCTCCACGCCGTCTTTATCGATATAGCGATAGACCTTGGCAGAGGCCCCCATGGGAATAAGACAGAGGATCAAACAGAAAATAACGATTCGATATCCTTTCATTGCGCTATCCATCCTTTCAAGTATCTAGCTTTTTAGACGCCAGCGGCACTGTGCCTACCCCCCAATGACTGAGAGAACGAGACAGGTCGCCGATGTTTGTGTCGAGAAACGTTAGCTTATCACGAGCGACAATTTTGACCGGCCCAGAAAATGCAGTCGGCGCGTGGGGCACCATTACAGCGGCCAGGCCATCATCGCTTGTTTCGACCACGTAGACGACCTCTTGGATTTCGGTCTCAATTTCAAGCAGTGCCGGGAGAAAGGTTGCGCCCTCCTCCGAACCTGCGAAACCGAGGGTGAGACGCTTGAGCGCTGAATATATGGGCAGCCGCTGCAAAGTAACCTTCTCAATCCATTGCCCCATTCTCCGTCCAATCTGGGATTGCATGATCAGCCCGATAATGAAAGAGGCTCCGACCAGCAGCACAAGCGCCACCAGCAATGGGTTGGCCACTTTTTCAAGTCCCCCTTCCTGGAGCAGCACTGCAATGGGAGTGGCGAGGGCCACCACCAATTGCAGCATTTCTGCCAGCAGCAGGCAGAGCAGCAGGACCGGCAACAGAACCATAAGCCCCCCGATAGTAGCCGTTTTGAAAAAATCAGTCAGTTTCGACACGATGGATATTCTCCTATTTGGTTCGGAAGATTTTCTGCCTGATAATTTTACCTGGATTGCGCCTCTATCACCGCTGTGCGCAACCGGTCGATATAATCCTCTGCAAACGTCCAGATATGCTGACCGCCTGTCTGTTGAAGACCTCGCTGGGCCGGTTTCAGGCCAAATGTCAGCGTCGCCAGGATGTCGCTGCTGGTCCAGGGACTTTGCCGGAAATAGGCATGGCCGTTTCCGGTTCCGGCCCCCGGTGAATCAGTGGCGTTGACGATAACCAGGTTTTCATTCTGCCGCAGGAAATTGTTGGCCTCGGCCGACAGCGGCTCACTGACGATCTGGCCGAGTCGCTGGCGCCCGAACGCCCATTTTGACATACCCAAAGCCTTATCTTTCGTGGATGCATAGACAGTGATGCCGTCGGTGACATCGAGCATACCATCCACAAGGTATGAACCAAAAAGGTGCTGGTCAACATCACTGCCGGTGAGAATAACGTGACCGATGCGCAAATCTTTGGCAGACGCTTTCCGGTCAGAGCCGGTGTGAATTAATGCCAGTTGGTACAGGGCCTGTGTTACCACCCGGGTTCCCGCACTGTAGCCGATGATGTGAATCCTGCGGGCAGTGGTTTTCTCGGCCAGATACTGGATCAGGGTACGCAGATTCCCGGCCGACAGGGCGGCCGTTTCCAGGTCTGAGAAGTAGGCCAGCGTGTTCGGGGTAGACGGCCAGGCAAAGGCAATGAAAGCACCTTCATAGCCAAGAAAGTGCCACAGCTCAGAGGCCACCAGCAGCGGGTTTTCGAAAACCACTTTATAGCCGTGCAGGTAGATAAAAATGTCCTTGCGTTTGGATATCGCCAGTTTCGCGTTCACTTTGGCGGCAAATTGTTCCCCGGGTAGGTGCCGCTGATCTTGATCGATCAGGCGCTCGGTAAGCGGGTTGACAGTACGGCCTAATATACCGACCTCACGAACGCCGGTTATCTTGAGTGGATAATCTTCGGGACGCTCCTTGAGCAGGGAGATGCGTCGCGCTTCTTCCCAGGTTATGCCTGCCTTGCCAACGGTAACCTGGGCAACCCCGAGACGCAGGACATGGCCGCGCGCATCCCGGTAATAGCGGCCGGCCTCCTGAGCAGGTTCGCGATCGGTGGCATACAGGATACCGCCATAGGGAATACTCTTGATAGGATCGTGGTCCGTAAACGGGTCCCATTGACCATACTCGAACACATCCGGGGCCGGCATCAATATCAATTGGTCAATAGGCGTGGAAGCACAGGCACTGAGGAGCAATGCCATCAGGAGTATTATCAGAACATTCTGCGTACCCTGTTGACTTTTTTGTGACAAGATTTGCACTCGTATCCTCGCACCAGTTTCAATTGCAGGTTTTCGGCAAGTTATGCTTCGCACGTATCTGCATGAGGCCCTGCAGCGCACTGCGCATATTCTCTTCGGCCTTGGCTTCTGACTTAATCTCGGGGTCTTTTTCAATCAAGACCGGAAACAGGGCCCGCGCCTGGTCCTCTTCCCGTTGATCTGCCAGGGTCAAAACTTCAAGCCACTGACCGGCCAATGCGAATTTTTGATTTTCCAGGTTTTTGGCTGTATTGGCGTGGCTTGCGGCCACGTCGTGCTTGCAGTTGGCCAGAGCGACAAGTCCGTTAAAAGCCTCATCACCTAATTCCACCTTCAGTTTCTCGGCCGCATCCTCCTGTTGTTTCTTGATGGCACTGTCCTGTTGCATTCCGGTGAGGGCACCCCCGACAGCCCCCATGGATCCACCCCAGGCAGCACCCCGGGCGGCAGCCTCACCAACATCACCACCGAATATAAGGGCGCTGACAACGCCGCCGGCGGCACCGCTAACCGCCCCTAACGCGGCGCCCTGCCCGGCCCGCTGGCCGGTCTGGCTCGAACAGGCGCTGATTAGGATAACACAACTAAATACCAATAGATGCACTAATGTCTTTGGTGAAGTTTTAAGTGGCATACACATACTCCTTTGGTCTGTTTAAGATCAGCTAACCCCATTGTCCATCTATCAATTGCCATTTTCCCAAGTCAATTTATAGCAAGAACAATGCGAGGGGATAGTATCGTATATGGACTTTTAACCTTTCTGTTTCATAAGCGAATCGTCATCCGGTGATACGCTAGAGTCAGGACCTTTGTCCACATTCGAGCGTATATGAATATCACGCTGCGGAAATGCAATCACGATATCGCGTTCCTTGAAAAGGCGATCGATTTCAAAGCGTACCGCCGTCTCGACTTTGAGCATATAGTCAACAGCAGTCCAAAAACGCAGTCTGAAGATTAGGGCGCTGTCCCCGAAATTCGTGAACAGGACTTCGGGGGCCGGATACTTCAAAACGCGCTTTGTCTTTCCAGCTATTTCAAGCAAGGTTTCCCGAACGCGTTCAATGTCCGAACCGTAGGCAACGCCCACCTCCACATTCCGTCGCAGGCGCCTGTCCTTAAAGCTCCAGTTCGTCACCTGGCGGCTGATAAATTCAGAATTGGGAATTATCAGGGAAGCGTTGTCATAGGATTGAACAACGGTGGAACGCACATTGATCTTTTTAACGGTCGCCCAGGTTCCATTGATTTCCACATCATCGCCCACCTGGATGGGCCGCTCGAAAAGCAGAATGATGCCTGAAATGAAATTATTGACAATGTTCTGCAGGCCAAAGCCAATACCAATACCAAGCCCGCCTAAGGCCACGGCCATTGTGGCCGTGTTCAATCCAAACACATGCATGGCAATCATAATCCCCAGGATCCAGATGCCATAAACGGTAATCGTGGTGATTGAGTCCTGCAGGCCAATCGCCATGCCACTGCGACTGAGGAATTTCTTTTGAAACATCCAGCGCCAAAGTCGGGCTATGCCGTGCGTTGCCAGGAGAATCAATACAGAGTAGACCACACCTATAAAACTGAATGTCATATTCCCGATTTTCAGTGGATATCCCAGCACGGTGTAAATATTGAGTAAAACCGTACGTTGCCCGCCCCAGGCAAGGATGAGGACGATCGCCAGTGAGAGCACACAAACAAGCTGTCCGATGCGAATCATGAGCCACTGCCATGGGTATTCATCGTGCAGGAGTTCATCCCTTTTGCTGACACTTTTCTCCCGGTAATAATGATCCCACTCTTGGAGCATCCTGTAAAACCCGAACCAGCAGAACATCACAATAATGGTCCGACCCCACGCCGCCAGCCATAGCGTAGCCAGGGGCCCAAAGCCAATCATATCCAAAATGAGGGCCATCCCGCCAATCAGATAACTGATAGCCCTCAAAATGGTAAAGAGGGGAAGCCGGTACGGATTGTCCCCGGGTTCGGTTTTCAGACTAAGGGCCGCCCCGCGCCAAAACTTGAAGGCCCAGCCTATTAAGAATAACTCAAAAAGGATTCTGACAAGCAGCAATAGTATGGAAGCACTCCCAAACCTCCAGTCAATAATGAGAAAAAGCCAGCAGAAATACTGCACCACGGTAATCAATCTTTTCAGGCGGGTTAACATTTCATCCGGCAGGGACGGCTCCCAGGACCAGGAATCTAGAATTACCTTTAGAAAACGGGCGAATATCAAAACGAACAGCAGTTCGGCCAAAAGTCGCAGTGCTGCGGTCGATAGGTAGAGAACATCGAGATAGGAATAAAGATAAATAAGTACGGCAACCCCGGTAATGAAAAACAATGAATTCAATAGCCGGAGCGCCGTCTGGTGATAGAGACCAAGCTTTACCAAAAGCGCATGCTCGGCCAAACGGGCAATGCCCCTGTTCAGGCGTTTCAGCAGAAAGATGAGCACCGCCAGCAGTAATATAAATGCGACTAGGACATTACCGGAATTTTTCCAAAACCGTCGGAGGTCGGTCTGCAATTCTTCTGTCCGTACAATGCTATCTATTTCCTTTTTAATAGTCGCCATCTCAGCTTCTATAGCGGAGAGGGTCATATTGGAGAAAAGTCCTTTGCGGCGCTCAAAAAGGTGTTGTTCTTTAAGCTGTTTAACCACAGCCGTAAATTTGAACGCGATATCTGCAAAAGCCTGGTCGATTCGATTAAGCTGATCCAGGTGGGATACGATAATTTTATCCAGCTGAGAAAGCAGTTTTTCTTTCTGGCCCAGTAGCCGGGATATTTCGCGGGTACGTGCTTTGAGTCCAGCGACAGCGCTGGCCGGAGCGCTTATTTTCAGCAGCTCGCGCAACTGCCGCTGACTTAAACTCTTCTGCTGATCTATGTTATTTTTAGCCAGGGTAATGATTTCTGCGCGCGGCGCAGTTTCAGCGATCATGCTGCGCACCTCACTGATTGAAGCCCGCAGTTCCGTTTGCGCCTTTTGGACGGCCGCAATAGAAATCCCCGAAGTCAACAGGAGGTTTTCGAAGGTTGAGACCCTGAGTTGGTAACCATTTAGGGCCGCTGTGAAAAAGAGCTTTTCGCGCTTGAGGATCTTCAGTTGCTCCTTAAAGCTCTCAACACTTGCTGTCTCGGCCGCTATGGACTCATCAATAGCTTGACTTAGTTCAGAAAGATCCAGGCCTTGATTAGAGGCAGGCGCTTGCGCGTATGTGGTGCCGGCCCCATATGCGCAAAGCCAAGCAGCCGGAACCAGGAAAAGTAACATGCCTGCAAAGATTTCCTTTTTGATCATGCTAAACGGCCTCCAAACAAAATTGTCCTTTTCTCAGGATTAAAATATCGCAGTTAGAAACAATAGGCAAATCTCAGATCTGGCTATATCTCAACTCGACTCGTTCTGAACTGGGATTTCCTCATCAAGCCATGCCGTGAATAGCGTGTACATGATTGCGAGCACAACTGCACCGACAAAAAGGCCAATAATCCCTGACAAGATCATACCGCCCAGGGCACCTATCAAAATTACAAGCATAGGCACATCTACCCCGCGCCCCATGAGTATCGGTTTTAAAAGCCCGTCGCTGGCACTGATAATAAGAGCCCAGATAAGGAAAAGAACCGCTGTCGCAGTGCTCGCTACCGAAAATAAATAGACTGCCACAGGTCCTAAAATTAGGATAGTCGGCAATTGGCTGACAGCGCAGATTAATACCAGAACTGCCCAGAGACCGGTTGCCGGCACACCGGCTACCAGCATTCCTAGCGCGGATAGGATCGCCTGAATGACGGCTACCCCCACGACTCCCTGCATGACACCTCGGATGGCAGCCACCGCCAGGTCGGCAATTTTCAATCCTTTTTCACCTGTGAATCGAGTGAATACCTTTCGGGCAATACCAGCACTTGGCTCAGATTTCGCAAGAAAAACGCCGGCGATGCAGGTTGAAATGATAACCATGAATAGTCCATAAAGCCCCCCACCCACAGACCCTAGTATGGCGCCTAGAGCTGTTTCGATTTGGGGCGCATATTGTTTTAAAGCTGCGGCAAGGTTTGTCGATGTTAAGAGCCATGCATTATGCAAGGATTCACCTAAAACAGGCCAACCAGCCACACTTTCGGGCGGCGGCGGAATGGTAAGTGCTTTTGTCTGTATCTGTTCCGCCACAACCTGGATCTTACCGACCGAAGATACAACGAGCAATACAGTCGGAATGATGAGTAGCGAAATGATTATGAGAACAAACAACCCCGCGGCCAGAGATCTCCGGCCGCCTGTTTTTTTTGAAACCCAGGCAATAAGAGGCTCTGCGGCGACTGCCAGAATCATACCCCAGAGAACCGGGATAAGAAATGGTTGGATCAACTGAAAGACCCAGAATGCCATAATCCCGATGACCGCCACTCTAATGAGGGCCTCAATAATATTCTTCCGAAATATCTTCTGGTTCTTCAAAGAATCCATAATGTCATTACCTCTGAGGACGTTATTTCTGGACCTCCAATCCAGGCACCCGGGCTTATACCTTCCCGCCGTAACCGAAAAGTCCCCGTCATTACAATCCCGGTACCGGCAAGGCACTTACGCCGAGTCGCAGCAATTGGGCCGGTACATCCGAGATATCGAACCACTCGGCCGGGGCTACTGTCCCTGAGGACATCTTGGCATGGGCCCTGATCCAAGCTAAAAAAATCAGACGTGCCCGGTTACTCTGGGCAATCAACTCATCGTGTTTGCGGTCCAGTTCACTATGCGTCTTCCGGTATGTAATCCAATCGTTGTCGATCTCTTTTTCAATCCGGTCGATGTTATCAAGACGGCCCATAAGGTGCTTTCCGATGGATTGCAGCTGTGCCTCGTTTGGAAACTTTCCTTCAGCCGGGAGCAATTTCCGGTTACGAATTGCTTGGGTATCCAGCATCAGGTCATAAGCACCTTGGAAGCCCCGGTAGGAGCGGTCAAGATACTTCAAGGCTTCCAGGACCCTGAATTTCTCTTTGCGCAGGCCCTCGTGATAGATGACAACACCTTTATACTTTGCGTCTATCTTGGTATCCATTTTATAAACGAGTGCTTCAGTGGCAGTGTCAATTCTTTCTATCAACAACTCGGCATAGCGGCCATAGGCGTTGATAATCGGTTGCGCCTGCCGCAAGGCGTCTAGAAAAGTTTCTTGAGTGCGAACGTTTTCGACAACCGACCGATAATGGGTATCCTTTAAACGTAGACGCCTTTCAATCCAATCCTCCGTTGTATCCAGAAAGTCGGCGTACAGTTTAACCCGCGCTTTTTGAGATGGCGCGGTTTCCGCTATGGTTACGATTCTTACCGAGTAGTTCACCATCGCGCTCATTGTTCGTTTCGTTTCCGCCAGATGACCGTAGAGTTGCTGTTCTTCCGGTTCGGTTAGTTTAAAAAATTCCCGGGTGTAAATAGCATCGTCTTTGGTAAGGCCGATTTCGGCATCACCGATCAAGGCGATGGTGCTGTCCGCAAAAAACGCCACATTTGCTTTAGGGGTTCTTTTGAATTTCTTCGTATAATTCTCCATGCCTGCACAGCCTGATAAATAAAGAAGCAGTGACAAAGCAAAAAGCAGGCACAATACTCCTTTGGAGAACCTTGATGTTTTCATTTTCATTCTAACCTCCTTTCCTATTTATAGTTTCCCAAACGATAAGGACTGCGAGTTCGTAACCTAACATAGTATTGCCCGACTGGCATAATTGGGCAATTGCTTTTTACGCCGACAGAGTTAAAAACTCACTCCCAGACCTAAAGAATAACCCGAAACGTTATTTCCAAAGATATATCGCCCGACCATTCTGAACCGGGATATGATCACCTGATAGGCACTTGAGTCCAATTCGAGGCCCGCGCCGACAGACGCAAGATTGTCAAATCCAAGGGCGCCGCGCTGGGGCCCAAAAAAGGTGGTATAGGATGACTCCAGTACATAACGCAGCGGCCGCTGCAGAAAGTCGGCACCGATCGGCGCCCGCCAGCGAGCCCATATGTTGGCTGAATTGGTCTCGGAACTGCCTTTTAAAAACGCTGATGTCCCTCCAAAGGACTGCAAGTGGATTAGTGTATAGCGAAACTCCACATCGATTTCGTAATCATCGCGGTAGCGCTCATAATCCAGCATGAGTGAACCGCCTAAGCCGTAGGCAGTCATCCGGCCGTCATCAATGAGGTCGAGATTCAGGTTATAGGCTGCATTCAACAAATCCTGGGCCAGGGCAACGTCGGTCGTCACGTATCCGAGGGAGAAATTGAAAATCGGGCGCAGCTTTAATTCCTCATCATCGGTTAGTGGGAAATTATAGCCAATACCGCCAGTGGCCGCGAAACTGTTCCATTTTAGGGGAATCCAGCGCTGCTCCTAGCCGCGGGTGGCAATAAAATCCGGGTCGAAGCGCGAATAGCCGATACCGCCCTCGAGATAGAGCGGGAAATTTTTACTGACCGTGAAACCGCCCCCGATACTGGCCAGCGAGATCCCGGGGTCATTATTACCTGTATTGCTGATGGAGAGCGAATTTGTGGTGATTTCCGGCAACACCGTAAAAGCCATCAGGGTCAGGCTGGCGTCGGCGATCTTCTTGAGCTCGTCCGGGGAAGTCTGGATATCCCAAACACCGCTGGCACGACCCCAGCAGGGGTATATCAACCAGACCAGCGCAACCACGAGCCAGATTCGCAGTTTAGGGGTACATTGGCTTGACCTTAAATGTGTCTCCATTCAGCCCCTCCACCGCTCCGCCGCAGCAGTCATAGAAAAAAGCATGTTAATTACTTGAAAACCTTCTACTTGATTATTCCATGTCATGGATTCTGGTTTGTCAGGTTGCGTCTTCAGGCCTCTTAAGTCCGTCTATCCTATCAACTATAATTATGCAAACGCTCCCATCTTTATCAGCTAGCCGGGCAATCTCTTTAGAAGCTATCTCAAATAATTTTAGCCTGAGGGTAGCGTCACGACAGGCCCTGCGCCTCCGCCAGTTGGGGCCAACAGCCGAAAAAACGCGATGATCAAGCCAAGCGCTCGCTTGCTGTCAATGTCCCGGTTGTCTATGTAAAACCAGTGGTCAAGGTACCGGACTGCAGCAAACGTATTTTTCGGCTGTTCCTTGCTGAAAGCCATATGAAACGGAACCAAAGTCTTTCCATTTTTGTCGGAGGTTGGAATCTGCAAATCGATGACCCTTCCATCAGCTAAATGCCCTGGCGGCACTTGCACGCCTTTGGCTAAAAAATTCATCATGGCAGAGAGAGAGCGCGTCTGAATGGCAATTTCATCCTCTTTTATATCCGTTAAACGCTCTGTTATTTTAAAAGTATTTATATGTAAAGGCAGGCCTATAATTGTCTTAAATTCGTTAATCTGAGATTGCGTGGCTTCCGGAACGTTTCTTTCAAACAAAAGGTAAGCTGATTTAGTACCTTTTTGGTCGACAATGCGCACTTCAAATGCCTCTATGTCCGCCAGAAGAATTAACAAATGTATGACGCGCTGAAATTTTTTGAGTTTATCAACTTCCCTTTCTAATTGTTCAGAAAGGTCAGTAGGTCCTGGCGCGGGAATAGTTTCAAACCCCATGTTTTCCACCTTCCCGATACGATGAATGCCAATCCGGAGCATAATATCAACAGACCATCCCTGCTGGGCTGCTGCAAAAATTGTTTCGGCGGGAATGGGCACAAGCATACGCTGTGCAAAATCACGACCTTCAATAGGAATATACGTAATAGTCGGGCGCTCTTCATACCCCAGATTTGCGCCCGCTGAAGCGCTGGAGGTATCATTCGCAACATTGTCCCATAGGAAGTTTGCCCCGGCACTTGCGCCCACATTATAGACATATTGGGTCAGTATGGAACTGACAGATAGGAAAACAGGCTCTTCCAGATATCGAATCCGCACGAGATTCAGAAGTGTTTGATGACGGATAGATTCGGCAAGTGCCTCGTTGTATTTGAATTGATCCTGGGGGACATGGCGTGGTCCGACAGCACCGCAGCCTGCTAAAAGGGAAACTACCAGAAAAAGTGCTATCACTGGAACCGCTCTCACTCCCTTGACCGATTGGCTTCTAATGGAACTTCCAGCTTTACTTTGGCCAAATGTTAACATTTTCATCTTAAGCTCCTGTAATGCTCAAAGCGCTTGTATAAAGCTTTTTCCGTGGCCTTTTTTAACCCAACATCGCGTATTTCGTCATTTATTTTCACTGGTGCCCTTCTTAGGAAGGTAAACATCATAGTCACCTGTAATATAAGATCGAATGTGCTCACCCTGATCATCAATCACGAAAATGTTCGCTATATCTCCGTCTTCGTAAGGGGCCTTGCCGACCTCACAGGTTTGGGCCAGTTTCCAGGCAAATCGCCAGGCCATTACGGCTGAGTTCAAAGGCGGGTCACTTTGTTCAGGGCTGTAATCGGTGCGCCACCGGCCGTCGGTATAGATGTCGAATTGAACCCTGAATCCCTTGGGCTTGCGTACCCAGCGGGCATCGATGCGGTCTATTGCTTCACTGATCTCCACTTGCGCCCTCCTCTATCATGATCGAATCCAGTTGATCACCGGACACGTTTTTTGGCCTGAGTTGATGCTGAAGGTACACTTGCTGCATGGGCAGCGCCATCCGGATGTTTTCATGGTCAAACCGCAGCTTGATCATTTCGGTCAGCTCACACTTGGTTAGCCAAAAGTCTTGATTGTCGGTCCAGCAGCGGGCACCGACCCCGATGGCGCCGTCTTTGAGGTCAAGGGTCCATACCTGCGGCCGGGGTGTGGTCAGCACCCTGGGGTCGGATATCATCAACTCCTCGAGGAGCTGTTTGGCCCTGATCAAATCCTGATCGTAGGGAATCCGCACATTGATTTTTATTCGCCGGCCGGGTGTTTCATGGTAGTTTGTGACAACGGTTTTCATAATTTTTGAGTTGGGAATGAACACGACCTTGCCATCGAAGGTTTTAATGCGGGTATGGTAGATGTTGGTGCCCGCCACTTTACCAAAGAGCCCGTCGATGAGGACCACGTTGCCCACATGGAAAGGCAAGGTTGGTAACCAAGGCCGCAACACAATCACCAGCGCGATGGCTGCCAGGCCCAGTATTGCCAGAAACCGGGCGATTGTATCAAAATCCAGCCCGATACGGACAAGTGAAATATTCAGAACAACGACAAGCAGCAGGATATAAACAATGGACGATATCCTCTTCACCGGCCATTGGTTTCCTTTGTGACGGTCGATATAGGTTCTAAACCGGCGTATAAACCAATGTAAGAGGATCAGCCCTATCACCAGTATTAGCAGACCCTGGATAAGATCATGCCCATGAAGTGCCATGAACTCTCTGAGGCGCTCGTATTCTGACTTAGCTAACCATTTATGCATGATTCAACCCCTTCTTCTCGCCAGTTCTCCTTAATACCATGTTCCTAAAAGGTTTTAAGGCACCAAAGCTTGAGCACTGGCCACGGCTCCATTTTCAATTACGTTTCTGTGCATAACTGCCGGTGGTTGGATACCTGCTGTTTTAAAAGCGTCAAGAACCCGCAAAGTGATATCCGACACCAGGGCTTTTTCGTATTTCGTGTCCAGGACGTAAATTTTGAGTCGCACGCGTAAGGCAATGTAATTTTCCACTATGACTTGCGATACTCTCACAACAACCGGTTTCGGAAGGTAGGCATAGCGACTGGTGGCACCAGCCTCACGGACAAGGGCCTCGGCCTTGCGGGCATCCTGGTCTACCCCGATGTGAAAATCTACAACCACTTGCATATCCAGGGCACCGTAATTCCCACTGGAGGTCAGCTGGTTCAAGAACATGTTGTTTGGAATGGTAATCGTGTTGTCGTCCAGCGTTTGCAGCCGCACCGACCGCAGACCAATGGCGGTAATGTCTCCGTACTGTCCCCCAAAGGAGACGCGGTCGCCCACCTGAAAAGGCCGGTCGATCATGATCATGACCCCGGCCACAATGGATGCAACCAGGTCCTTCAGGGCAAACCCCATAGCCACGGCGGCCGTCCCACCCAATATTGCCAGGACTTCCCGGCTGACCTTGAAACTGAGCATCACGACAGAAACAATGGTGACCAGGTAGATGCCGAAATGAAAAAACGCATTGAGTTTCTGTAAAAGCATCCGCCGTTCGGCAAACACTCTCCCCAGGTTTGCAACCAGGGTGTCCACAAACCGCAGCAGCAGCCAGGCGCCGATAACGAACAGCACTGATAGCGCTACACCACCCCAACGAACCATTTGGGCCAAAACGGTGACTGTCTGCACTTCCGAGGAAGTTTGTGCTTCCTGGCCCAGTGCAGGGACAAAAGATAAGATAACCATAAGCATGGCCGGTACGAAGAATCGTAGTGTAACTTTCATATCTTTCCTCATAAAGTTCTTCTCACCAACAGGTTTTGCCTGGCCAACACACGCGTGATGGTCCTGAACCACTTCCAGGACAGGCGATACCAACCATCGGTTAACTCAACCCACTCTCTCGTAAGGGCAAAACGCAACGTCACGTTTACCTCTTTCCCCGGTATCTTGAGGCTGTCTACGATTTGCTGTTGGTTGGCATAGCCGGATTGGGCGATGACCCGCAGTATCAACAAGGCATTAATGGTGACCTTATCAAGTTGTTCAGTCGCGGGAAGTTGCGGCAGCAGCGCCAGGATCCTGCCGTCAGGTGCTACCCGCAGAGAATCGGCCCACAGTTGGAGCGCCACAGCCGGGTTGCCGTCAGCCGCGTTCCACAAAATGCGATAAAAACCGAATCGGTTGCGCTCTTCGACGGTTTCGTAGTCCAGGTCCACAAATTGTCTGGGAAGGGTAATCTCCCCGAAATCCGGATTAATTCCGGCCTGGGCAGAGCGCATTTCAATCAACTCCCTGATCTGGTTTTCCGTCCAGAGCGGCAGATTCAAAACGTCATTCACGATCATGCGGTCAGCCCGAACACGGAAAATATACTGCCAGGCCGCCCAGTCTATTCCATAAAACCAGAACACATCTGCATCAATCGCCCTGATCATTTCCAATACACGGTCTAATTCCTGTTGTCCGCCCAGGGCGGGGCGGCTCATGCGGTGCAGATTGTCGATTCCGATAGCCTTTACCTGGCGGTCCTTGAGACATTCTTCCAGCAAATCCGAAGTCAGCTCCACGGCATTCAATTCCAGGGCCTCTGCTATTGCCTGATAAAACGCGTCGAGTCCTCCCGGGGGACAATCGAACATGATCATCCGCTTACCAAGCCGGTCATCCAACCTTTCTATAAGTTGCGTTTTGCCGCCGCCGCGTTCAGCCACGATGATTGCCTCACCGCGGCGGTTGTTTGCCACGAGTTGGTCCATTTGTTCCAGAATATTCCGGCCGGCCGATTCAACGAAGCGGCCTTCACACGTGTACAGCCTATTTCGCATTTCCGCAGTTATCGGTTCGTAAGTGTGCTGTCGTCGCTGGCGCTCACTGATGCGGACCGCCTCGATTCTGGTCAAATTTGCGATTAAATGCCGTCCCCACTCAAAAGCGGCTATGCCCCTGAGCAGCCATTGGCGGCTTACATCCCAGAGCAGGTATCCCCCCCCGAGCGCTGCCCCCAGGTAACTTCCCGGGCCGCGACGGTTCTGGAGAATATTTTTGATGAAAGTGGGCTGTTGGGAATCGTCGCCCAGTTTTCTGTAAATCTCCGGCCGCCACCAGTAAATTATTAAAAACAACACCGGCACCACGAGAAAGCCGGACAACATCCGGAACCACGTGTAGAGGGCACCCTTACCGGCCAGATCAGTGGTTATATCCACACCGATAGCGACAAACAAAAACCAGATAAAAATGAGCCATATGGAACGCAGCCTGAGTCGTGCGGTTTCGCTTTTTAGCCCTGCAGTTCCGCGGTCAGCCATCGCATTGATAAGGTTCACCAATAGCCAGACAATCAGGATATATCTGACTTGAGTCCCAATCAGGATTTGAAAAACGTCCTCATGGGGGCCGGTAATCTGCCAGAGGACGGTCAGCAATATCAACCATTCAATTGGGCGCCGCACCCGTTTCAAATACCAGAGAAGCTTCGCTGTCTGCTTGTGCCTGGTTTTGCGGGGCCGCATATCGAGGATGTAGCCGCGGATCCGGTCGATGCCTTGTGCGGCCCAGCGCCGCCACCAGATAAAAATCATGACGGCCAGGACGATCTGGATAACCAATGGAACGGCGTGGAGGGGTGCGCTGAAGGTACTGACGATGACTTGTTGGCCTATGCGGGGGACCTGTTTTATATGGTAACGACTCCTGAGGGACAAGTAGTCTAGTTCCTCTCTAAATGCCTGCAACCCCGCCGAACCGGTTCCGGTAACCCGGTCTCTGAGTTCAGGCGAAACCAATGCTAATGTTTGTATGCGCAGGCGATAGAGGGCGTTCAAGTCCATCAATAGTTGCTCGGCCTCTATCCGCTCATGCTTATGATCTTCCGGCGCAGTCGCGTGTGGTAATGGCTCCTGGCTTTTGGCCGGCTCAGTCTTTGTTTCTGATTCGCGATTCGCGTCCTTCTCAGCAGCAATCCTGGCGGGTTGGGTTGCAGGCGTGCCCGTGGCTGCCAGGGCTTGCCGGAGACGTTTACGTGCTTCTGCCAGGGCAACGCTCAACTCCTGGTAGAATTGATCGGCATCCTTCTGGGTGACCTGCCCGGTCTGGATGCCGGTGGAGAGTTTTTCAAACCGCTTTTCCCACTCGGCCACGGCCAGGGAAGGAAGCCCCGATGCATTGCCTGCTGGGGTTGATGCGTCTGTCGGCACGGCTTCTTTGGGTGCCTCATCAAACTTCTCCGGGGCAGCAGATAGTTTGGCGTCGGGTGCTGCTGCAGTTGCCGCAACAGCTTCCCCGGGCGCCTGGCCAAGCTCTTGCCGGGCAACAGGTAGGTTGGCCCTTGGCGTTGAATCTGTCTGCCCTTGGGCTTTCCCTTCTGTTATTTTTGCGTTGGCATGCGCACCGTTAGCAAATGACAGAAAGATCATAGCTATTAGGATCAGCCTCATAAAACCACCTGCTTTATATCCGCCCATATTTACCCTCTAACTCCTGGCCTAATTAATGCCCCCGACCGCGATTTCGACCCGCCGATTGCTGCGCCGGCCCTCAATGGTCGCATTATCGCCAATCGGGTTGAGACTGCCGAACCACAGCAGTACGACGCGAGCCGGGTTCACATTGTAATTCTGAGTGAGATACGCTTTGATACCGGCCGCCCGACGTTCCGAAAGGTATATGTTGTATTCCTCATCACCCGTGCTGTCGGTAAAACCGGCGGCGACCACAAATGCGCCCGGATTGTTCTGCAGAAAGGCACCCAGCAGATCGAGTTTTCCGTAATATTCATCGCGGATATCGGCGCTGTCGAAATCGAACAACATGTTCTTGGCAACAAAACCAACCACTTCCATTTTAGGTTTAAAGCGCACATAGGACGTGGTTTTGACGGTGAAAAGCGCACCGGAAATGTAGCTCGGATAGTCCATGATCGCTGCCATGGGAATGACCCGGGAAGATGCATTCACCTTGGCAACCGCCGCCAAAAGGTCCTTTTCGGCCTCAGCGGTGGCACTGCTCACCAGGTAAAAGCTGACATCGTGGGCGGCGGCGAGTTCTTGGGCAATCTGCAGTGGTTTTTTGCCCCCCCGGGTCTCGGAAATAATGCCGTCCGTAAACATGAAGACCACGGTCTTGCCAGTCAGCCCCGCCAGCACCTTGCGCAGGGCGGTCAACCCCGGCTGCAGCATCGCCGGCCCCTGACCCTTTTCCGGCAGTTGATCGATGGCAGCGTCAAAACGATCCCGGTCATAAGGCTGCATGCCGTAAACTTCCTTGAAACTGCCCATCAGGGTGGCGTTATCGGTGTAGATGTAAAGACCGGCATTGTAGTCCAAGTCCGGCAGCCAGGCGTTACGCGCCTTCAACAGACTTTTGGCGGCCTTGATCTTGGAGATGTTTTTACCGGGCACGTTTTGATTGGTCGAACCAGAGGTGTCGAACAGGATGATAAAATTGTCGGCCGTCTTGATTAAATCCACTTCCGTCACCAACTCTTTTTCAACCAAGGTGCGTGTAACGATCTGGAAGGCCTGCACACTGGTTACCATACAGACAGAAATCAGGAATATCAGGGAAAAGATGGATAGAATTGATTTTTTCATAAGTCACCCTTTCTTGTTAAAAGATGTCTTCCAAACTTATGGCTTTGGGTTTCGATCACATATCAAAATCCTTTTGACCTGCGGGTTGGCGGGTACATTGATCACATAGGAATAGCATCTGAAAGCTGAACACTACCTGCCAGCCCGGCGCGCCCTTCGGTAATTCAATGTTCGCGCGTGCCGCTACCCACACCTTGCCGGGGAGCTATCTGTCCTGGACAGGCGGCCAAAATCGCAATCGGTATATGTGGTTACATACTGGACAATCAACCCCGACGTTGATTACCAGGGACTAATTGACTATCAATCATTTTTCGCCGTCCTGAGATTATTAAGGACTTCTTCCACATTGAACTTGGCTGGTTTCTGTCGTGGCGGAAACTTGGCAAATGTCGCCAATTGCTCTGCGACGTGTGCTTGGGCCGGTACCAGCAAGAATAAATGATCGATCCACCAGTTGTTGTAGCCGTTTGCATCCGTGTCCGCCCTTTCAAAGGGGTCCGATCGCAAATCAAACACTTTGGGCAACCGCAGTTTCACAAAAGGTTCAGACCAGACATCCCATGATTTCGCACGTTGTTCGGCAAAAACGATTTTCCACTTATTGAAACGCAGCCCAATGAGTTGACCACCATCGTCAAAATAGAAAATGTCTTTTCGTGGCCCCTGTTTTGACTTCCCGGTCAGGTAGGGCAGGAAATTCTCGCCGTCCAGATGGACCTTGAATTTCTTGCCTGCAGCCTTGTGGCCTTTCATCAGCCTTTGCTTGATGTCTGCTTCGCCGACTGCAGCCATCAAAGTCTGTACCCAGTCTAAGTGCGATATGATTTCATTGGAAACCTGACCCGGTTTGATTCTTGCAGGCCAGCGCACCATGCCGGGGACCCGGAACCCCCCTTCCCAGTTGGTATTTTTCTCTCCGCGAAAAGGTGAAATACCACCGTCCGGCCAGCCATTATAATGCGGACCGTTGTCGCAGGTATAAACGACGATCGTGTTGTCCTCTATGCCCAGTTCTTTGAGCTTGTCCAACAAGATCCCCACGTGTGCATCATGCTCCAGCATCCCGGCACCATATAGACCATACTTCTCCAGGTTTTTTTGGGATTCGGGCTTGAGGTGCGTCCACAGGTGCATCCGGGATGGATTGAACCAGGCCATGAAAGGTTTCCCGGCCTTGTGGGCGCGCTCCATGAAGTCCACGGTCGCTGCCGTGAACTCATCGTCTGCCGTCTGCATCCGTTTGCGGGTCAGCGGCCGGTGTCTTCACACTGCTGTTTGCCCATCGGACCAAACCTGGGATCTCTTTCTTTGCTCGCCTTTTTAGTGGCTTTGCATTTCAACACGCCACGCGGACCGAACGTTTTACGGAAAGCCGGATCTTTGGGATAGTCTGAATGCTCGGGTTCTTCTTCCGCATTAAGGTGGTAGAGGTTGCCAAAGAATTCATCGAAGCCGTGAACGGTCGGCAAGTATTCGTTTCGGTCTCCCAAGTGATTCTTGCCGAATTGGCCTGTCATGTAACCATGGTTTTTCAACAACTCCGCCAAGGTCGGGTCTTCCTTCTGCAGGCCCAGTTCGGCACCGGGTAAACCAACCTTTGTCAGTCCGGTGCGTACCGGCAACTGACCGGTAATAAATGCGGATCGACCGGCAGTACAGCTTTGTTCGGCGTAGTAGTCCGTGAACCGGGTACCTTCTTCGGCAATGCGGTCGATATTCGGTGTTTTGTAACCCACCAACCCTTCACCATAGGCGCTGATGTTGGTGATACCCACGTCGTCGGACATGATCAGCAGGATGTTGGGTTTCTTCGAATGGGTGGCCGCGTGCGCCGACTTGGCCTGCGCCGGCTGCGCCGTCATGATGGTGGCGGCGGTCAGTACCCCACCCACGGCGGCCCACGCAGCGGCCTTCATGCCTTTGTCTCTTCGATTGCGCTTCATTTTTGCTCCTTTCATCAAATTCCTGATAGTCTTAAAAAACGATATCTTTCAAATATCCAAGCGTTTGCTCGGCGATGAGCATGTCCCGCAGCCTTTCTTGACCACCTCCTTTTTCCAACTCCGATTTAAGCTTGCGCGGGGTTGTACCGAACTCAGCCGCCTTTTCCCTGATTCGATTTTCGAGATCAATTTCATCCACCGCGATGCCGTCACGGGCCGCAATCGCCTTCAGGATCAACATCAACTTGACCCGCTGTGCGGCGGCATCCCATTGGGCGGTGCCGGGTTTCGCCTTATCGAAGTCGTCGACGCTAAGTTCTTTTCGAACCAGTTCGGCCGGCAACGTCATGTTGACGTGTTCGAGTAGCCAATGGGAAAGTTCGCTCAAGGGATCTTCGTTATCCTGAGAAATCTGAATCGTGTCAAAATCGGGCAGGTCGAATTCCGGTAGCGGCAGAAACCGCAGGGTGAACTGCAGGTTACGGCCTTTCTCGCAGGTGATCTCAACCACCTCAAGGGGGCCGGCTGCTTGCATGTCCAACTGCTGCAACGCCTCTGGCCCGAAGCGCCTGGCGCTGAAGCGGGTAAGGTCATCCGTAATTTGCCTGCGAAAGCGTTTGCCAATCAGGTGCCTGGGGGTCTTGCCGGCCCGAAAGCCCCTTACCGGGACCTGGGCATAGGCCGCCACGATGTCGTCGTAATCAGCGGCTATTTGATCCCACGCCACCTCAACCTGTAGCCGGCTATATTCTTTTTCTTGTTCAAGAACCTTGAGCTTCAACCTTCTTCTCCCGGCCGCCAGTGGGCGGCGGCTTTTGTACGCACCGCTTTGACCACCGACCCGCCCAGGCGGCGTACAATTGCTTGTACGGGCTCGTCAATGTGGGCAAAAAATTGTTTCCAGCCACTGCACAGGTAGTTCAATCCCATCTCTCCCTGGGGTGTTTTGATGAACCGGTTTTTGGGGCACTCGCCGAAGCATGCGAACAGGTACTCACACCGACGACAGTACCCCGGCAGCAAGCCCTCTTTGTCCTTGCCAAAACGCTCCTGCCGTTCGCTGAAGGCCATCTCCGCCAGGGGGCGCTCCTTGATGTCGCCGATGCAGTATTCAGGATAGACATAATGGTCGCAGGCATACACTGAGCCGTCCCGCTCGAGGGCGAGCCCTTTGCCGCACATGGGACCCTGGGTACACAGGGGGGAGACATGGCCCATCCATGTCTCCACGGCCGCATCGAAATAATTGACGTAAATCCGCCCCAGGTCTTTCCGGTGCCACTCGTCGAATACGCTGTTCAAAAACAGGCCCCAATCGTCCGGGTCCACCGACCAGTCTTCGACGACAGATTCGGCAGAGCCCGGTTTCGCTGCCGGCGTGTCCACCATCGGCGCCTGCCGGTCATCCCATCGGTGAGGGGCCACCTGTTGAAAACCGATTGGCTCCACTATGGGGATAAACTGCATGCGCTTCGAGCCGACCCGGTCCCGCAGGAAGCGGTAGACCTTCAGCGGGTGCTTGGCCGTCGTACGGTTTACGCAAGTCAGCGTGGCAAAGTTGACCTTGTGTTTTTTCAGCAGTTTGGCCGCCTGCATCACCCGCTTGAAACTACCCTGGCCGGATTTGTCCTTCCGGTAGCGGTCATGCAGCGCCATGGGGCCGTCGATGGACAGGCCAACCAGAAAATTTTCCTTGCGCAGGAACCGGCACCAGGCATCGCTGAGTCTCGTTCCGTTGGTTTGAAGGTCGTTCTCGCAGCGAACATGGGGGGGACAGTATTTCTTCTCGAGTTCAACCACGCGTCGAAAGAAATCGATACCGAGCAGGGTAGGCTCGCCGCCCTGCCAGGAAAAGACGACCTCCTTGTGATTCTGCCCCTCGAAATACTGGCGGATGAACGTTTCGAGGGTCTCATCAGAAATCCGCCAGTCTTCCGGTTTGCCCAACAGTTGCTGCTTGGAAAGGTAGTAGCAATAGGTGCAGTCGAGGTTGCAATGCGCACCCGTAGGCTTGACCATCACATGCATCCGCCGGATCGATTTGCCCCGATACGCGTTTTGGGGGGCAACTTTCATTTTTCCAATGGCACCATTTTTTGAATACATGGCGTCTCCGCGATATTTGGTTTCACCCTACAGCTGCCGTCCCAACGCTCCGGGTCAGCGGTGGCGAAGCACCGTCCGCTGCTACCGCTTGTTAGCTGGCCTTGCCAATTCCTCCCGGCCATCATCTTTTCCCATGCGGGTAAATGACCTTCCAGTCCTGCTTCATGTCCACGACTGTCCAGCCCTTCGCACGAGCTTCGTTCAAACCTTTGTCCAAACGTCCGATACTTGAATCGCGGTCGTAGGCCCATTCACGCTTGGAATCTGTGTGGTGTACGTAGAGCGCGAATCGCGGACCCGGCCCTGCCGTGGTCCATTGCAGCATCTGCAGGTCGCCATCAGAGTTGCCGAATGCGGCGATGGGGCGGCGGCCGATCTGCGTATGAATGCCTATGGGCTTGCCGTCCTTGTCGTTCATGAAGTTTAACTCCGGCAGCCGCACGAGCACTGGCTTGCCGTCGCGCATTTCATACTTGGTCTTGATGCTGCTACCGACGACCTGTTCGGGTGGGATGCCATAAATCCCCTCGACCCACGGGCGCATGAACTCAATGCCACCTCCTGAGACGATGAACGTCTTGAAGCCGTTCGCGCGCAGGTGAGCGAGAAGTTCGAGCATGGGTTGATAGACCATCGCGGTGTAAGGCCGTTTCTTCGTGGGATGTTTGGCCGTGGCGATCCACGCCTCAACGATCTTCTCGAACGCATCAGTGGTCATGCCCGCGTGGGTTTCCATGATGATCTCGAGCATCGCGTGTTTGCCGCCTGCAAATGCTCCCTTCACATCGCCCTTTAGCACCGAGGCGAAGGGCTCCTTGTCCTTCCATTCGGGATGCTCTGGTGCGAGAGCCTTCACACGATCGAACGCGAATAGGAATTGGAAGTACATGGGCTGCTCGGACCACAGCGTACCATCGTTGTCGAACGTGGCGACGCGCTCCGCTGGCGGCACAAAGTCGGGTGACCCTTGCTTCGTCACCTTTGCCACGAAGTTGATGATGGACTGTTTGGCCTTTCCATTGTTCCATGATGGAAGCGGGTCTGGACCCTGAGACATCGCCAGGTCACCGAAAACCAGGATCAATACAAAAGCGAGTGCAATGTGGAGAGTCCGTTTCATTCAAGTCCCCTATTTATGGACGATTAGATGCCAGCTCACGCGCTGCTTCGGGATGCCAGCCTATTTGGGAAACAGCATCTGGAAGGTGAACAACACCTGCCAGTCCGGCGCACCCTCCGGTTTTTCAATATTGGTGTAGGCCTCCACCCGGGCATTGATGGGCAAGCTACCGATTTTAAATAGTTTCCCGGCGCCGCCCCCCACTGGAACGGTCCACTGCTGCCCAGAACGGGCATCCCAATTGGCGGTAATGATCATGTCGGTGATCAGGTACCAGCCATTGGCCAGGTTGTAGTTTACAAACGGTTCGAACAGCGTCTGGTTCACATCGGAGCGGTCATCGTCACCGGCAAAGGACCATAAATGGCGGACCAGTCCGCCATATGTGCCCCAGCCCGGCTGCACAAGGATGACACCGGTGGGCCCGGCGCTCCATTTTTCTGAACCGAGCGAGGACTCCGTGGCCGTAGGCAGGGTGATAGACGGCCCCAGGCCCCAGATGAATGGTTTTGTTTTATGCGGTTCTCTAAAAAACTCCAGTAGTGCCGATCTGTGACCGTATCTGTCACAGACGGCGGTTATAATGGCCTCATAACCTTAAAAAGGAGGCCGCTATGACAACATTTACGATCACA
>Ga0126331_1000001_pt1 | contig 181044 bp, 149 predicted proteins | sample InaspJWI98metaG_FD_96379 | JGI IMG/M metagenome (GOLD analysis project Ga0126331, IMG submission 96379) | Marine gutless worms symbiont microbial communities from Oahu, Hawaii - Inanidrilus sp. 2 OAHU.JWI-98 metaG | ecosystem: Host-associated > Annelida > Digestive system > Unclassified... | reverse complement strand
GTCCGCCATGGCGGACCTGGTACGCGTACATCGGCAAAGGGGGCATCTGCCGGTCATCCTCTCCGCTTCGCTGCATCATCTGATTCAGCCGATGGCGGCTGAACTGGGCATAGCGCATATTCTCTGCACCGAACTGGAAATCGATTCAGGGGGTTTGTTCACCGGGCGAACAGCGGGGCCCGTGTGCGTCGGTCAGTATAAAGCCGATCGGGCCGCTCGCCTGGCCCACAGGCTGAACATGGACTTGGCTGCTTCCTACGTCTACTCCGACCACCATGCCGATATGCAATTGTTCACAGCAGTGGGCCATCCCGTGGCCGTGTCACCAACCCCCCGCCTGCGGCGGACGGCGCTGCACCGGAACTGGAAAATCATCTCGCGCTGATACGACGCAAATTTGCCAAAATAACATGGAAAAACCATGCATCGCGCAGAGGCGCAGAGACGCAGAGAACATCAAAACCAGGATTTCGTCGCACTAACGTGCGAAAAACCTTTTCAACCGCAGCGCATCAAATGTCTTTTGGGTTTAACCGGCGAAGCCGGAAGCCATCTGGTTTTCTCTGCGCCTCAGCGCCTCTGCGCGAGAATATGCTTTTACGGCGCAGCCAAATACCTATACCAGACCCTGAAAACCAGGTTTATAATGACTGGATTACCGAGAGGCGTGGGGAAAATCCAGCCGGGGTCAACCTTGACCGTCCCCCAGGTCACCGAAGAGAAACTGGGCCAACGCACTGGCAGCCAGGGCTGCGGTTTCGGCCCGTAAAATGCGGGGCCCCAGGCTGACGGATTTGAAACCGGCCCGGCGAGCCTGCTCGATTTCGTTCTCGGTAAATCCACCTTCGGGTCCCAGAATCATAAATACGTCCCCTTTCGATATTGCGCCGGAGGCGTCAATCCGCAAGGGGGTCGACTCAGCCTCCCAGAAAATCAATTTTACAGCGGCGGACGCCGCCAACTGCAGCACTGCGCTGAAATCGGCAGCGGGCTCTATCGTTGGCGATTACGTTCGGCGGCATTGTTTGAGGGCTTCGTTTGCAATCTTGCGCCACCGGATTTCGCGATTAGCCAGCCTGGCGGCATCGGGACGCGCCACCGAACGGACACCGAAGAATGGTACCCAGCGATTGATACCCAGTTCAGTCAGCTGGCGAATGAGCGTGTCCATTTTCTTGTCTTTCAAAAATCCCTGAGCCACCGTAATCCGCGCCGGCGATTCAGCCACCCCCGGCCGACTGTTGAGCACGGACAGCTGCACCTCCCCGCTTGAAAGCGCTTGGATGTCCGCTGCATATTCCCTACCGGTACCGTCGAACAGCAAAACCCGATCGCCTGCTTTTAGCCGCAACACATTGATCATGTGGTTGGCCTCCGGACCGGATATGACGCAGGTGTTATCCTTGATCGCCCCGGCGTTTATCTTGAATCGTCGCATTGCTGTATGGCCTTTTTGGGTAGCTTGAAAAATAGCCTGAGCCGTACTCTACCGCCAGGGTCACAATCTGTAAAGGGACTGTTGCTCCTCGTCCTTTTGCGGTGATAGTCAAACCCTTAGAAGAAATACTGCGTTTAAAACCTCTCCAGATGGTAAACCGGCTTGACATAAGCAAAGCAAGTTGTTAATATTGCACAAATTATAGCAATTTAGCAAAGCTGCCATTTCATAGACCGACAAGTTTGGGGGATGCATGACTGACAAAGATGAAATCATCGATCTGACGAAAGTTGTGCCAAAGGACCCAGCGGGTGAAGAAGAAATAGTCGATCTAACCCAGAAGATTTCCGATCAGGATAGCGTTGCAGGTGTAATTGACCTGACGAATCAGGTAGCGGGACCGGGGACGGATGATGGTGTCGTGGACCTGACTCAGAAGGTCGCCACACCTGATACCGACGACGGCGTTGTGGACCTGACCCAGAAGGTCGCCACACCTGAAACCGACGACGGCGTCGTGGACCTGACCCAGAAGGTCGCCGCACCTGAAACCGACGACGGCGTCGTGGACCTGACCCAGAAGGTCGCCGCACCTGAAACAGACGATGGCGTCGTGGATCTGACCCAGAAGGTCGCCGCACCTGAAACCGACGACGGCGTCGTGGACCTGACCCAAAAAGTAGCCCCACCTGCCGATGAAGGTGTGGTCGATCTAACCCAGAAAGCAGACTCACTGGAGGCCGAGGAAATCTTAGACCTGACTGAGGCAGTGGAAATCCAGGAAGCTGGGGAAGAGATCGTCGAACTGACCGAAGAGGTTGCCGAGCCTGAAATCTTGGCCGCCGATGTTGCCGAACTCACTGAAGAGGCTGCGACGCCCGAAATCGTGGCAGAGGAGGTCGTCGAACTGGCCGAAGAGGTAGCCGAGCCTGAAATCGTGGCAGACGATATTGTGGAAATTACCGAAGAAGCGGCGACGCCTGAAATTGTAGCAGAGGAAATCGTTGAACTGGATGTGCCAGTAGAAGTTGAGCCGGACGAAGCCGAAATCATCGACCTGGCCGCGACAATTGAAACTGCCGAACCGGAGCCCGAGGTCATCGATCTTAGCGATCGCCTTGAAGGGACCGCCACCGAGGAAGAGGCCGAAGCCGGCGCTAGCCCGACGCCAGAGGCCCCGGAAGAAGAAGTGATCGATCTGGCCGACGCGCTTGCGGTTGGCGCGCCGCAGGCAGATCAACCAACTGAAGCTGCGGATGAAACGGTGGCCGCAGTCGAAGAAGAGGCCCCGGAAGAAGAAACCGTAGAAATTGAACCTGATGCTGAAGAGACACCTTCAGCAGATCAGTCACCGGAAGAAGAAGAGGATTTACCCATGGAAGAAACCGCCGCGGCACCTGAGGAAGAAAGCGAATCCCTGGCCGAAATCGTGGACTTGGATGAGGAAGTCCTCGATGAAGAGATCGAAGAGGAATATGAAGAGGAAGATGATTTCGACCTAGGCATGGAGATTGAGGGGGCTTATGAAGAAGAAGAAGAAGCTCTGGATACCGAGGAATTGCATCCCGCCCAGCCGGACACCGCCGCAGAAGAGACACCCGCGGGCCCGGCAGCGGCAGACGCAATTGTGCTAGACCCCGGTCAATTGGAGGTCGCTCTCGAAAAAGCAGTTGAAAAAGCCTTTGCCGGCAAGATCGAGCAAATCCTGGTGTCCGTTGTTGAAAAAGCGGTTAAAAGTGAAATCTCTCGATTGAGAGATATGCTGATAGACGAAGATTAAAACCCATCTCGCAAAAATCGCCTTCTGAGACCGCTTCGTTTAAATTACGCAAAAAATAGCAGACGGTTAAGTATTGAGCGGGGATTAGCTGAATAATCCCCGCTTTCTTTTCATACGGATTGACAAACGGTTCAAAATGGTTTCTTTTGAGAGTTTCGAGAACGAGTACTGATTTCAATTTGCAGGAGCAAGGAGCGAAAAAAGATGTGCGCTGACATGCTGGAAAAGGGGTATGAACCCGGAAATGTTGAGAAAAAGTGGTACGCCGCTTGGGAACAGGACCAACGTTTCGCAGCTGCGGATACCAGCCCCCAGCCGAGTTACTCGATCGTCATACCACCACCCAATGTAACCGGCGTTCTCCATATGGGTCATGCCCTGAACAACACCATGCAGGATGTGCTCTGCCGGTACCGCCGCCTGAAGGGCGATAATGTCCTCTGGATGCCGGGGACCGACCATGCCGGTATCGCCACCCAAAACGTGGTCGAACGGCAGTTGGCCGAAGAAGGTCTGACCCGACATGAGGTCGGCCGGGAAAACTTCATCGAAAAAGTGTGGGAATGGAAGCACCAATCCGGCAATGCTATCATCAATCAACTCAAGCGTCTCGGAGCCTCCTGTGATTGGCAACGCGAACGGTTTACCATGGACGATGGCCTGTCTGCGGCTGTCCGCAAGGTTTTTGTAAAGCTCTACCAAGAGGGGCTGATCTACCAAGGAGACTATATCATCAACTGGTGTCACCGCTGCCACACGGCCCTGGCCGACCTGGAAGTGGAACACGAGGAGCGTGACGGCCATCTTTACCATATCCGGTACCCTTACGCGGAAGGCGAGGGCTATATCGTGGTGGCGACCACGCGGCCGGAGACCATGCTGGGGGACACGGCCGTGGCCGTTCATCCGGAGGATGAGCGCTATGCCGATCTTCCTGCCGCGTATGTGACCCTGCCTTTACTGAACAAAAAAATCCCCATCATTCGGGACAGCTACGTTGACATGAGTTTTGGAACCGGGGGGCTGAAGATTACCCCGGCCCACGATCCCAACGATTTCGAACTGGGACGCAAACACGACCTGCCCGCCGTCAAAGCCATCGACGACAATGGTTTCATGACGGCGGAGGCCGGTCAATTCGAGGGTTTGGATCGGGTTGCCTGCCGCGACGCGGTGGTCAAAGCCCTCGAGGCAGAGGGGCTGCTTGAAAAAATAGAGCCCTATCAACACAGTGTGGGCCACTGCTACCGCTGTAAGGAAATCGTTGAACCGAACCTGTCCCGGCAGTGGTTTGTAAAAGCCAAACCCCTGGCCGACAAGGCTATTGCGGCCGTCAAGACCGGACAGACCCGTATCATACCCCAGACCTGGGAAAAGACCTATTATGACTGGCTCGAGAATATCCGGGACTGGTGCATCTCCCGCCAGATCTGGTGGGGCCACCAGATTCCGGCCTGGACCTGCTCGGGCTGTGGTAAGATGGTGGTGGCCGTGCAGGCGCCGGAAAGCTGCCCCGACTGCGAGGGCACGGACATGGTGCAGGATACCGATGTACTTGACACCTGGTTTTCGTCCGCCCTGTGGCCTTTTTCCACCATGGGCTGGCCGGAGGAAACCGATCTGCTGAAAACCTTCTATCCCACGTCGGTCTTGGTAACCGGGTTTGATATTCTCTTTTTCTGGGTGGCCCGCATGATGATGATGGGCATCCACTTCATGGACGATATCCCGTTCAGGGATGTCTACGTCCACGCCCTGGTACGCGACGAAAAAGGCAAGAAGATGAGCAAGTCCAAGGGCAATGTCATCGATCCGCTGACGGTCATTGAGTCCTATGGGACCGATGCATTCCGGTTCACCCTGGCGGCATTCGCGGTTCAGGGCCGGGATGTAAAAATGTCCGAAAAGCGCGTGGAGGGGTACCGGCATTTTGTCAACAAGCTCTGGAATGCCGCCCGGTTTGCGTTGATGCATATTGATACGGCCGGTGGTGAAATTGAGCGCGGCAAACTGACTTTGGCCGATCGCTGGATCCTGTCGCGCCTGAGCCGCCTCGGCGGCAAAGTCGCTGCCGCCCTGGATGACTACAAGTTCAACGAGGCGGCCGGTGCGCTGTACAAATTCATCTGGCATGAGTTCTGCGACTGGTACCTGGAAGCCATCAAGCCGGCTCTTTACGGCGGGGACGAAGATAGCAAACAGACCACTTTGAACGTGCTCTACCGGGTCCTCAAGGACACCATCGTGATTTTACATCCCCTGATGCCATTTGTTACGGAAGAAATCTGGCATAAACTACCCGGTACCGAGGGTTCGGTCATGCAGGCCGCCTACCCGGACGGTGACACTGCGGGTGTTGTCCGCGACGATCGGGCCGAGGCCGACATGCACCTGGTCATGGGGATCATTACCGGCATCCGCAATATCCGGGGCGAGATGAATATTGCCCCGTCCATGGAGCTGGCAGTTCAGATCCAATCACCGGATGATACCCAGCGGGAAACCCTGGCGACTTATACGGACCTGATCTGCAATCTCGCCCGGTCGGCGTCCCTGGACATATCCGTCCCGGCGGACAAGCCCAAAACCTCGGCGGCGGTTATCGTGGAAGGCGCCACCGTTCTGGTGAACCTGGAAGGCATTATCGATTTTGCCATGGAAGCCGCCCGTCTGGACAAGGAAATTGCCAAGATTGACAAGGAACTGCAGGGCGTTTCCAAAAAGCTGTCCAACGAGGGTTTCCTGGGCAAGGCCCCGGCCGAGGTCATCGAGAAAGTACGCACGAAACACCGGGTATTGACGGAAAAGCAGGAGAAACTTCAGGCGAGCAAAGAACGCTTGAAAGGCATGGTCTGATGCGCTCTGTAAAACAGCTTATCGAAACCGCCCTGGCAGAAGATATCGGCCCCGGCGATATTACTACCGACAACCTGGTCTCCCGGGAAAAGACCGGCACGGCCGAGATCATCGCCAAACAGCCCCTGATCCTGGCCGGCCTGGATGTGGCTGTGCAGGTATTTACGGACCTGGACCCGGACCTGGAAATCAACACCCATTGTGCGGATGGAGACCAGCTAAAGGCGGGTGCGGGCATATTGAGCCTGGCCGGAAAATTGAGGTCCCTGCTCTACGGTGAGCGCACGGCCTTGAATTTCCTGCAGCGCCTGTCCGGCATTGCCACCCATGTCCGTCCCTATGTTGAAGCCGTGCAGGCGCACCCGGTAAAGCTCGTTGACACTCGCAAGACAACTCCCGGATGGCGCGCACTTGAAAAATATGCCGTGCGGATAGGCGGCGCCACCAACCATCGTATGGGCCTGTATGACGGGGTGCTGATAAAAGACAACCACATTGCCGCCTGCGGCAGCATCACCACGGCTGTTACGCGTGTGCGCGCCCACACCTCCCATCTTGTAAAAATCGAGGTTGAAGTGAGCACCCAGGCAGAAGTCGCCGAGGCCCTGCAGGTCGGCGCGGATGTCATCATGCTAGACAACATGGACCTGGATAAAATCCGCGCGGCCGTGGAAATGATCGACCGGCAGGCTATCGTGGAAATTTCCGGAAATGTCAGCCTGGAAAAACTCCCGGCCTTGGCCGCCACCGGCGTGGACATCATTTCCGTCGGTGCCCTCACCCATCAGGCCCGGTCGGTTGATATCAGCATGCGGATATCGCCGGGAGATTAACCGCCAACTTAGTAAAACAAGCCATTCCGTGATACCCATACGCGACACCGTCCCTTCCCGGAATTACCCGGTCGTCACCATGACCCTGATCGGCATCAATGTCGTGGTGTACCTTCTGGAAATGGCCCAGGGGCCTGAACTGAACCGCTTTATCCATCTTTACGGCCTGGTCCCGGCCCGTTACACGGTTGACCGTATTGCCGCCTACTATACCCTGCCCCAGCAAGCGTTTGCCTGGCTGTCCTTTATGTTCCTGCACGGCGGTTTCTGGCATCTGCTGGGCAACGTGTGGACTTTGTATATCTTCGGTGACAATGTGGAGGACCATTTGGGGCACCTGCGCTACCTGGTCTTTTACCTGCTGTGCGGCCTGGTGTCGGGTATCAGCCATATGATCTTGAACCTGCAGTCCCCGGTGGCCGTCATCGGGGCCAGCGGTGCCATCGCCGGGGTGATGGGCGCCTATTTTCTGCTCCATCCGAACGCAAAGATCCTCACCCTTATACCAATCTTATTTATCCCCTGGTTCATTGAAATCCCGGCTTTCATTTTTCTCGGTTTCTGGTTCGTGCTGCAATTTATCAACGCCGCCGGTAGCCAGGCTGGCAGCGGCGGCGTGGCCTGGTGGGCCCACATCGGCGGATTTGTAGGGGGCATGGTAATCCTGAAAGCGTTTGTGCGGCTGCCGTCCGTCGGCATGTCGGACCGACTTCGGCAGGCCACCGGAAAAAAACGCACCACCCGGCTGCAAGTGGTTAAACCCCAAGCGGCCCCGGCGGAACTGAATCTGTACGGTACGATAGCAATCACCCCGTACGAATCTTTCACGGGTACCCGCAAACTGGTAAGCATCCCTCTGGGGTACAAAAGAAGAATGATCAGAGTGACCGTCCCACCCGGTGTTAATCAAGACCAGAAGCTGCGCCTGAAAGGCCTGGGGAAAACAGCTCCGGACGGCCAGGCGGGTGATCTCTTCCTAAAGGTAAATATAATGATGCGCCCAGCCGGTTAGGATAGCCCTCGAAAGAATCTAAAATCCATTTTTTATAGAGTTTCTAATATGGCGTTCGAGAGAATTTAATAGCTTTGGGATTGGATACTAGGGCTTGCTTGGGGCGTGTTTGATTTTTTCTTAACACCTAAAACTTAAAACGGATGTATCCGGCTTCAGCCGAACGCATCAATACTGAATCGTCACGACATTGCGACCTTTCGTCTTGGACGAATACATCGCCTGATCGGCCCGCTGGACAAAGGTCGCGACATCTTCCCCGTTTACATATTCGGTAACCCCGATACTGATGGTTACGGCGACACTGGCGTCCTCATCGGGGTTGTGTGGTTCGGATTCGATCTTGCGCCGGATACGTTCCGCCACAGTGCGGGCCTCCTCGCCGTTGGTCTCCGGAAGTATGACCGTGAACTCCTCGCCTCCGTAGCGGTAGGCCGAGTCCATGGCCCGTAGGCAGTCTTGAATGTGCAGGCCGATTGCCACCAGAACCTTGTCGCCTTCCAGGTGGCCATAGGTATCATTGTAGTTCTTGAAATGGTCAATATCGAGCAGCAGCAGGGCCAGGGGGTGGTTGTAGCGCCGGCAGCGCCCCACTTCCACGTCCAGCTGGTTGTAGAAATGGCGCGAGTTGTAGAGCTTTGTCAAACCGTCTGTGATAGCCAGGTTCTGTAACTTACCGAGCATTTTGGCGCGCTCTTTGGTCAGGCGCCTTTCTTTCAAGACCCGCTTGAGCCGCAGGAGCAGCTCTTCGAACCGGACCGGCTTGAAGACGAAATCGCTGGCCCCCTTGTTGATGGCCTCTTCATAGGAATAGTCACCGCTGTACCCGGTCATGACGATCACATCGATGTCGTAGCCGGATTTGATGTAATCGGTCAATTCCAAACCGTCGCGACCCGGAAGAATGATATCGGTAATGGCCACATGGACCTCTTCCTTGGTGAGCAGTTCCATGGCTTCCTCGGCACTGCCGGCCGAAAATGCGGTAAAACCGGATCGCTCGATGAACTCCTGCATGGAATCCCGAATGGCATCATCATCGTCCACAATCAGGATACGATTATCCAGATTTCTGTTGTTCGATCCATTATCTTGGACTAAAGCTGTAGGCATCGTCATTCCAAGTCGTAGTTGCAGGAATTGATGTAATCTGTTAAAAGGGCGATTTTTATATAATATTTAGGCGAATATACCTATATTCGCAAATTGTGTCAACTGCGCATTGAATGACCGCGCCGGATGAACGGCTATCTAACCAAGTATGAAACAGATTCGAAATTTCAGCATAATCGCACACATCGATCATGGCAAGTCCACCCTTTCCGATCGTCTGATTCAGGCGACCGATGTGGTCTCGGAGAGGGATTTCAAGGACCAGATCCTGGATACCATGGATATCGAACGCGAACGGGGCATCACCATTAAAAGCCAGACGGTATCCCTGCCTTACACAGCTCAAGATGGTCGTACCTACGAACTCAACCTGATCGACACCCCGGGCCATGTGGATTTTACCTATGAGGTCAGCCGGGCCTTGGCTTCCTGCGAGGGGGCGTTTCTGCTGATCGACGCCAGTCAGGGCGTGGAAGCCCAGACCCTGGCCAACCTATACCTGGCCCTGGAACATGATCTGGAAATCATACCGGTAATCAATAAAATAGATCTGCCGGCGGCGGATGTGGATCGGGTAAGATCGCAGATCGAGGAGGACCTCGGGCTTGATGCGGAAACCGCCATCCTCACCTCGGCCAAGGAGGGTCTTGGGATTGTCGACGTACTGGAAGGCGCTGTGGGGCACCTGCCCCCGCCGGAAGGTGATGCGGATGGACCGCTGAAGGCCCTCATCTTTGATAGCCATTATGATCCGTTTCGGGGCACGATCGTCCACTTTCGGGTTTTCCAAGGGGTTATCCGGCCCGGAGACAAAATCATGTTCATGTCCAACCAGGCCAAGTACAAGGTTGAAGAGGTAGGTGTCTTTCAGATCACCCGCATCCCCCAAAAACAGCTTTCCGCGGGCCAGGTGGGTTACCTTATCGCCGGCATCAAAACCGTCAGTGATACCCGCTGCGGGGACACCATCACCCACAGCAAAAACGGCTGTGATGCCCCCATGCCAGGATTTAAGGAAGCCAAACCGGTCGTTTTTTCATCGATCTACCCGGTGGCCTCCGACGGCTATGAAGACCTGGCCGTGGGTCTTGAAAAGCTCAAGCTGAATGATGCTTCCCTGATTTATGAAAAGGACACCTCCGCTGCCTTGGGCTTCGGCTTTCGGTGCGGTTTTTTGGGACTCCTGCACCTTGAGGTAGTCCAAGAGCGGCTAGAGCGGGAATACGGACTGTCGCTGATCTTGACAGCCCCTTCGGTGCAATATCGCATCGGACTCAACGACGGTTCGGAGGTGGTCATCGACAACCCGGCCCTCTACCCGGATCCCACCAGTATCGAGTACACGCTGGAACCGTTTATCCGCGCAGCCATTATCGTGCCGGACCGTTACATGGGCGCGGTCATGAAGCTCTGCCTGGACAGGCGCGGCGTCAACAAAAACTACCAGTACCTGACCAACGATCGGCTGGAGATGATTTTTGAAATGCCCCTGCCGGAAGTGATTTACGATTTTTATGACAAGCTCAAATCCGTCACCCAGGGGTATGGCTCGTTTGACTATGATATTATCGATTTCCGTGAAACGGACCTGGTCAAACTGGACATCCTGATCAATGGAGAACGCGTGGATGCCCTCAGCCAATTGGTCCATAAGGACCGGGCGGTTGCCAGGGCACGCCACGCCTGCGACAAACTCAGGGACGAGATCCCCCGACAGCAGTTCAAAATCCCGATCCAGGGGGCTATTGGGGGAACTATCATCGCCCGCAAAACCATTTCCGCCTTTCGCAAGGACGTCACCGCCAAATGCTACGGCGGGGACATATCCCGAAAACGGAAGCTCCTGGAGAAACAGAAAAAAGGTAAAAAGCGTATGAAAATGGTCGGCCAGGTCATGATCCCCCAGGCGGCTTTTCTATCCGTATTGAAAACGGATACAGATAAATAATAAAGGTTCAAGGTTCAGGTTTCAGGGTTCAAAGGTTACAGGTTTTAACCCAGAACCGGGAACCTTTGAACGGGGAACCTTAACAACTAAAGGTATTTAAAATGGGCCAAACCATTGCTGAAAAAATATTTGATGCACACCGGGTAGACCGGCCGGCCGAGGGTATCGAAGTGATTGCCCTTGATGCCGTTTTCTGCCACGAAATCACCACCCCGATTGCGATCAACGACCTGGTGGCCCGGGGCAAAGACCGGGTATTCGATCCTGAAAAAATCAAGGTCGTCATCGATCATGTGACCCCGGCCAAGGACTCCAAGACGGCCTTGCAGGGCAAGATCCTCAGGAAGTGGGCCCGGCGCCAGGGAATCGGCGACTTCTTTGACATCGGCCGCAACGGGGTTTGCCACGCGATCTTCCCTGAAAAGGGTTTTGTCCGTCCCGGCTACACCATCATCATGGGGGACTCCCACACCTGCACCCATGGCGCCTTTGGGGCGTTTGCCGCCGGTGTGGGAACCACGGATCTCGAGGTCGGCATTCTCAAAGGCGTTTGCGCGTTCAAAACCCCGCAGACCATGCGCATTGATATCACCGGCGCGTTGCCCCCAGGCGTCTATGCCAAAGACGTCATCCTGGCCGTTATAGGCAAGATCGGGGTGAACGGCGCGACCAATCGGGTGATCGAGTTTACCGGACCGGTGGTGGACGCCATGTCCATGGAAGCCCGGATGACCCTCTGCAATATGGCCATCGAAGCCGGTGGCACCTGTGGTATTTGCCAGCCGGACCAAACTACAGTGGACTACCTGTGGCCGTTTATCAGAAATAATTACCAGGATAAAAAAGCTGCGCTGGATGACTTTCAACGGTTCACCCCGGATGCGGATGCCGCCTACGCCAAAGTCATCGATTTCAACATAGACGAGCTGGAACCGGTTGCCACTTTCGGGTTCAAGCCCGATCAGGTCAAACCGGTGTCCCAGATGGATGGCACCCCGGTTGACCAGGTATACATCGGTTCTTGCACCAACGGCCGCCTCGAGGATCTGCAGGTGGCCGCCGCTGTGCTGGCCGGCAAGCGCATTGATGACCGGGTACGGGGCATCGTCTCCCCGGCCACCCCGAAGATCTACCGGGAGGCCCTGGCCGAAGGAATTATCCAAACCTTCATGGAGGCCGGTTTCTGTGTGACCAATCCCACCTGCGGGGCTTGCCTGGGAATGAGCAACGGCGTACTGGCAGGCGGTGAGGTGTGTGCCGCGACCACCAATCGAAACTTCAATGGACGCATGGGCAAAGGGGGCATCGTACACTTGATGAGCCCGGCTACGGCTGCTGCTACCGCTATCGCGGGCAAAATTACGAATTCGCCCCTTTTTAGAGACTAACTTTTCCAGATGCACTGGAGAAAAGGTTCCATGTTCAAGGTTTACGGTTCCGGGTTTTAACCTTTGAACCTTGAACCTTTGAACCAACAAATTCCCGGAGACGAGGACACATGAAAAATTTCAGCGGCAACGCCCTGTTTCTAGATCGTGCGGATATTAACACCGACGAGATCATACCGGCCAAGTACCTCACGGAGAACAGCAAAGAGGCTTTGGCGCCCTTCCTGCTGGAGGATCTGAAGCTGGAGGACTTTACGCCGGGAGAAAGTACCCGGGATGTAGCCGTCATCGTGGCCAGGGAAAATTTCGGTTGCGGGTCATCACGCGAACACGCACCGTGGGCGCTGGAAGTCAATGCTATCAATCTGGTCCTGGCCCCAAGTTTCGCCCGAATTTTTCGGCAGAACATGTTCAATTGCGGCATGATGGCCGTGGAACTGCCGCCGGATACCATAGACCGGCTTTTTGACCGCTTTGCCGGAAGGCTGACAACTGTTACAACGAATTTTGATAAAGCGACCCTCATCATCTCGGCGGAAAAAGATTCCGAAACGATTCCGTTTGCGATCTCATCATTTGACCGCGCGCTGGTTGAGGCCGGGGGGTGGGTGGATTATGCCGACCAAAACTATTAGACGCGCTTTCAAAATTACCTTTTGACCCAATCTCGGCGTTGGGCCGAATGTGACGAGTAAATCGCCCCCGTAAGCAAGTCTGCCTGATTTATAGCAGATTTCCGCATTCGCTCTCTATTCAGATTAACCCCAGCGAGAATCCTTGAATCTCTGAAATGCGCCCTCGCCACAAGGCTCCCGCTGTGCTTTCAGGATGAACCTTTCTATCGGTATTGAAAATCCTGACATTCTTCAAGTGGATATACGAGGGGGCATCGGCTTTTTCGGATGGTGAAATACAGGCACACTGTTCCCCAATCTCATGAAATGTGACCCGTACCTGCTCGGAGCCTTCGTTGGAGTCGAAGGAACTGGCAAAATAGTCGCCCAGATCGTCAAAATACGTGCGTACACCGATCAAGGTCCCTGAAATGAGAAAACCGCCAACCGTTAACGTGATATCCTGCTGAAAACGATTTTGGTTGGCAAGGTTCACCATAAACTGGAGAAACCAGTCTTTGACAGGCCCATTATCACCGGCCGCATATGATTTGATCTCATCTTTCGTCATCATGTCTTCCTTTTGTCTAGTGCCAAATTTTCGCTATTCGGGGGGATTGCAGGCCGCGGTGATGGGAATACCTTGTTGGGACATGCCTCTGAGGGAAAACCACCCAGGTAGCGGTTTGTGTGGACCTCCCGTTATGATAGCAGCATTAACTTAATATTGAACCCGAATGCCATGCGCTTATTTGTAATTGATGTGACCGGTTGTGAGGTATGTCAACCGTGGGCTGCCAACAATCTTCAATCTTGAGGGAGACGCTATGGCAGGATTTCGTTACGCTGGCAGTAAGCACCCGCCAATGGGTTACACCACTTTATTGCGGAGGGTCCCGATCCCGCTGATATGGCACTCCACCACATCGCCCGGTTTCAGGGTTATCGGCGGATCCCTGAAGATGCCGACTCCGGATGGGGTTCCGGTTGAAATGACATCGCCGGGGAGCAAGGTCATGTCCTGGCTGATGTTTTCCACAATAGTCGGGATATCGAAAATCATGTCCCGGGTGTTGCCGGACTGCATGACTGCACCGTTTACCCGGGCGGTCAGGGAAAGATTCCCCAGGTCTTCGATCTCATCAATTGTGACCAGGGCGGGTCCCATGGGTGCGAAGGTATCAAACGCCTTGCCCCGGAACCACTGGGAGTCCGCGAACTGGGCTTCCCGTCCGGAGACATCGTTCATCACCATGAAACCGGCCACATAATCCAGTGCGGCCGATTTGTGAATGGCTTTGCCGCGACGGCCGATCACCAGAGCCAGCTCGACTTCCCAGTCGACCTGACCGCTGCTCTGCGGCATCCGGATATCATCGCAGGGTCCGTTTACCGTATTGGGGGTTTTACAGAAGATCAGCGGAGATGCGGGATTGTCGAAGCCGCCTTCCTTGGCGTGTTCGGCATAATTCTTTCCCAGGCAGATAATCTTGGATGGTGCCGGTACCGGGCTGCCCAGGCGGACATCCAGTTTTTTTCCCGGAAGATTGCATGCCGCCACCTTGGCCGCCCACCCCTCTTCAAAAAAGGCTTGGCCGATAGCGGGTATGCCCGGATAGGCTTCTTCAAGATCAACGATCCGGGTTTCACGCAACAACCCGGGTTTCTCCCGGCCTTTTTCACCGTACATTACGAGTCGCATGGTGACTCCTCCGTCCCCTGATTTTCTCCCTGGCCAGCCAAGACACCGTCCCGGTATTTTTTGCCGGCATACCAATCGATCTGGCGGCAGATACCCCTGATGATGCTGACCTCACGGGCCCGCAATTGCAGGCGATTTAAAAAGCGCCGGATTTTGTTCATCCAGTAATCGGGATTTTCAGGATTGATATAATGAATGCGGACCAGGATGTCCTTGACCTGGTCATACATGCCATCGAGTTCGTGCCGGTTGGCCAAACGTGGCGCGAACGCATCGGCTTCTTTGAGAGAGGCCTTGAACAGCTCATAGCTGAGAATCATCACCGACTGGGCCAGGTTAATGGATGAGAACTCGGCCGTGGGTATGTGGACCAGCTGGTGGCACAGGCGCAGGTCTTCATTGGTCAGGCCCCGGTCCTCGGGGCCGAATACCAACGCAATTCGATTCTCTCGGGACAAAGGGGCCAGTTTAGCGGCCATGACTTCCGGCGAATGCAGCACAGGGCGCTGTCCCCCCCGCCGGGCCGTCGTTCCGACCACGTAATTGAATCCCGCCAGGGCGGTTTTCAGATCCGGAAAAATCCGGATCCCGGCAACCGCGGCCGCGGCCGCATGGGTGGCCAGTTTGTTGACCTGGGCCAGATCGTAGTTCTCCGGATCTACAATCCAGAGTTGGCCAATGCCCATGTTGCTTACCGCCCTGGCAGCGGACCCGATATTTTCAGGATAGCGAGGCCGCTGTAGGACAATGGTAATATTTTCCAGATTCAGTTGGTCCGTCATCAGACTGTAATTTCAAATGCGTTGAAAAAATACCCGATTTCGAAGGCAGCGGTTTCGGGGGCGTCGGAGCCGTGTACCACGTTTTTCTCGATATCGGTGGCAAAATCCGCCCGAATGGTGCCGGGAGCAGCCTCCTTGTAATTGGTGGCCCCCATGAGCTCGCGGTATTTGGCGATGATATCCTCACCTTCCAGTACCATGACCACCGCCGGTCCCGAGCACATAAAATCGGTCAGGCTGTCGAAAAAAGGCCGTTCGCGGTGCACGGCATAAAATCCCTGGGCCTGGGGTTTGGTCATGTGGATCATTTTCATGGCGGCAATTTTAAAGTTACTGGCTTCCAGGCGTTTGACGACTTCGCCGACAAGACCGCGGCCAACCCCATCCGGCTTTATGATTGAAAGTGTTCTTTCCATGGTATTATCCTTTCCGATAAAATTATTTTCCATATGATCACTAGGGGTTATCTCAAAAATAGGATTTTGGTTCAAGATCAAGGCGGACTCGAGTTTCCAACCGGAGGAATACTCAAGTATCTCGAGGATAGCACTAAAGCTTCACAGCGTGCCGAAACCGAGCGCCGAACGCCGAGATTTATCCGCCTCTGGCGGATTGAGTCAAAAGGCATTTTTGAGATGCTCCTAACAACCGTATCAATAGGTGTGGGGTGCATACCAGACCCAATATGGCAAGTCAACATCGTCAGGTCTCTTAGAAGGTATCAGAAATTACTGCAAATCAAAAAAAAGAAAATATTTTTGGGAACCATACCCCGGCTGCCCCCTTATGGAACATGACCATAAGATATTATATAAATAATACCCCTTCGTGGATAGGGCCGCCTGTTTCCTCCCGAAAACTTGGACAAACCAGTATCCGTTCTTATTCACATACGTTAGCGATTCCGCGCCTCGTGTTTTGTTTGCGCAGGTGTGAATTGACAGAATATGGTTTTTAGCTTAACTAGAAAGTTCTACTTAACAGTGAGGTGTTAAACACATGCGCAAGAAAAAAGTGGCAGAAACGATCGGCGCCTTTCTAGGCTCCGATTCCGAATTCGAGGGCCGGCTTTCGTTCCAGGGTACGATCCGGATCGATGGACGCTACAAAGGCAATATATCGGTAGACGGCACGCTGATCGTTGGCTCTTCCGGCCGCTTAAATGCCGATATCAGTGCCTCCAACATAGTGATCAGCGGCGAAGTCACCGGTAACCTGACGGCTAAAACCAACATCGAAGTGCATGCCTCCGGAAAAGTCTACGGGAACTTGGTCGCACCTACGGTGACCATTCACACGGGAGCGGTGTTTCATGGCTACTGCCAATCCGGAGAAAAGAAAGACGAACCCAAGGAGTCACGGCCCCGGTTGCATCCCGTCATAAAGGAAGCGCCCTCGGATGAACCGCCAAAAGAAGATGACGAGGTCATCAAATCCGCATGATGAACAGATCTTGCGCCGGCGATAAATTAAAATGGCGCAGTCAACCCGCCACCCCCGGAAAAAGAGCTGAAAATGCCGATTTATGAATTCTATTGCCATGCGTGCAATACCATTTTCAATTTTTTCTCCAAGACCATCAACACCCGTAAAAAGCCGACCTGCCCGCGGTGCAAAAAGGTAAAGCTCACCCGCCAAATGTCGGCCTTTGCGACGACCGGCCGGGCATCGGAAGACGAGTCCATGACCGATCTGCCTTTTGACGAACGCACCATGGAAAAAGCCATGGGCATGCTCGCCTCGCAGGCCGAAACAATGGATGAAAACGATCCCCGCCAGGCAGCCGACCTGGTACGCAAGCTGACCGACATGACCGGCATGCAGCTCGGTCCCGGCATGCAGGAGGCTCTCAACCGGATGGAAAGCGGCGAAGACCCGGATAAAATCGAGGCCGAGATGGGCGACCTGCTCGAAGAAGAAGACCCGTTTACCCTGGCCGCCAAAAAAGGGCGTCCGACCACCGCAAAAAAGCCGGCCCCGGAACGGGACGAAACGCTGTATGATCTATAAAGTTGCGTCTGTTTCTTTTCACCAATTTTAAGTTATTTACCAATACGTTGTCACTCTGAGTCTAGCGAAAAGTCCTTCCCAAGTTAAGGCTGTGCACCCATCTTAGGGATTCTTTCAGCCGACGTAGCTACGCTACTATGGCGAAGTCTGCTCGTCGCTGCGCTCCTCAGAATGACTGTTAAAAGAATGCTGCTGAAATAAGATCGGCCTGACCGAAAAAGACATCGGAGGCAACTCGTGACCGACCCTATTGAACAACTCGAGGTTTATCAAGGTGATATTACCCGCCTGGAAGTAGACGCGATCGTCAATGCGGCCAATACCCGGCTACTGGGTGGCGGCGGCGTCGACGGTGCCATCCACAGGTCGGCCGGGCCTGAGTTGCTGGAAGCCTGCCGCAAAATCGGCGGATGCCCGACCGGCGAAGCCCGAATAACACCAGGCTACCGGCTGCCGGCTGACTGGGTCATCCATACCGTAGGTCCGGTCTATCGCGGCGTCCCAGCAGACAGCCAGATGTTAACCGCCTGCTATCGCAACAGCCTGGAACTGGCCGCGCAGAAAAAGGTCGGGACCATGGCCTTCCCGGCCATCAGCTGCGGCGTTTACGGATACCCCATTGAAAAAGCCGCCCGGATTGCCATCGAAACCACCCTGTCTTTTTTGAAGGACCACCCGTTTCCGGGACGGGTGATGTTCGTGCTTTTTTCAGAAAAAGATGCCGAGATCTACCGCGGGTACCTAACTAACTTGCCGACATAAGTTCCTTATTGACAAATCCAGTGGACATACTTACATTTATTTGGTCTTGAAGAATGGAACGGCCTGCCAAGCGCTTGCAGGCCATTTTAATTAATAAGGAGGATATTATGGTTGAGGTAACGCCTGCGGCTACCCAACAGATCGCAGAATACTTTAATGGTAAGGAAGTTGCGCCCATCAGAATCTTTCTGAATGAAGGCGGGTGAGGCGGCCCGTCGCTTGCTATGGCTCTGGACGAGTCTAATGAAAACGATGAGGTTTTCGACATCGATGGTTTCGCTTACATAGTGAACAAGCACTTGCTTGAAAAAGCCACCCCCATCAAGGTGGACTTTTCCAGCTACGGTTTCCGTCTGGACTGCTCGATCGATTTCGGCCCGGGCGGCTGCGGTGGCTGCGGTTCAGCCAGCGAAGACGCGCAGGAAGGATCTTCCTGCTGCGGTTAAGCCGGCATTGTCGTTTTTGAATAAAAGGGTACCCTGTTTTACAGGGAGCCCTTTTTTATTTCTCCCCTTTGCACGGGCCGCGGCCTATTTTTAATTGACACTCAGTTTTAGATCATTCATGTTACCTAAAAATTTAATCCCCGAAACGCTTCTAAAGCCATCAATCAGGCTACGGTGCGGCGGACGTGAGGTTTAAACCATAGGAATACGAATAGGTATTTCGAGGATGATACTAAACGCCACCACAGAGATTGAGTCTGAGGGATGGTTTTAGGACCGATTCTGGCAAGAATGAGGGAGGTAATTCAATGTCTTTGGTGGATTACAACGTCGATGAAACAGTGGCCATTCTAACGCTTAATGATGGTGAGAACCGGTTCAACCCTGATTTTCTAAAGGCCTTTCTGGAAATACTGGACCATGTCGAAAACGATACCGAGGCCGCCACCCTGGTGGTGACTTCGGCCCATGAAAAAATATTTTCCAACGGCATCGATCTGGAATGGGTGATCCCGGTCATTCAGCAAAAAGATATCGATACCGCCAAGGCTTTCTTCTACCAGTTGAATGCGCTTTTTAAGCGGATCGTCACCTATCCCCTGCTGACCGTGGCGGCCATCTCCGGCCACGCCTTTGCCGGCGGCGCCATCATGAGCTGTGCATTCGATTTTCGGTTCATGCGCAGCGATCGCGGCTACTTTTGTTTTCCGGAAGTGGACCTGGGGATTCCGTTCCTGCCCGGCATGAATGCGCTTTTGGCCAAGGCCATCCCCCAGTATAAGGTGGAGGAAATGCAGTACACCGGCTGCCGGTTGACGGCCGCGCAATGCGCGGAACACCACATCATCACCAAAGCCTGCCACCAGGACGACCTGCTCAATGAAACCCTGACGTTCGCCAAGTCCCTCAACAAGAAACGGGCCATTGTGCAGGAGATGAAATTGCGCCTGAACCAGCCCATTATCAATGCGATCGACCGGGAGGATCCCCCTTACATTGAATCCGGTCAATTCAATATCGGCTAGGGAGGCCGCATGGAGGATTTTCTGGACTTTGTAAAAAGCCGTCGCAGCATTCGTAAATATGAAGACCGCGACGTCAGTGATGCAACCCTTGCAGAAATTTTCGAGGCGGTGCGTTGGTCACCTTCCTGGGCCAATACACAGTGTTGGGAAATCGTGGTTGTTCGCGATCCGGTCACCCGGACGAAACTGCAGGAAACTATCGGCCCCCCAAATCCAGCCACCAGGGCCATTAGGGCCGCGCCGGTACTCATCGCCCTATGCGGCCGGCTCAAACGTTCGGGTTTCTATAAAGATGCGGTTACCACCAAGTTCGGGGACTGGTATATGTTCGATCTGGGTATCGCCACCCAAACACTGTGCCTGGCCGCCCATAATGCCGGGTTGGGCACCGTGATTGTCGGACTTTTCGATCACGACCGTGCCGGTCGGATTCTCAAGGTTCCGGAAGATGTCGAATTGGTCGCCCTGATACCCATGGGGTATCCGGCGAAGATTGGCCGCGCTCCCGATCGCCGGGAAATCGCCGAATTCACCCGTAACGACTCATTCTAGAGGCTGTCTCAAAAAGGGGTTTTGGCTCAAAATTACGCCTTGCCACACTCCGGAGCGGGCTGTTGCGGAGAAAGGCAGTCTGCCAGTCTCCATTTTCGCTTACCAAGCTGCGTCTCACCGGCAAGATGGGTGTAAATATCGAATAAGATTAAAACTCATTTGTTTTCAATTACTTGGATCAGAAAATCAACTAAGGGATTGGATCAGAAAACCTATTTGGGTGTGCTTATAGAGATTTGACCTCGCCCTAATCCCTGATTAACCTATCGCATAGAATATAACCGGATTTCACCCTATCATGTTGCTTGAATGTGAGGCGTACCAATGGATGTCAAGTCCTACTATTACAACTGTTCCCCAGAATATATTCACCAGATATCCGAATCTCTGCAAAGTCAGCTTCTCCGCCTGATTGCAAGGCTACCTGAACGTCAAGTCCAGTCTGAACTGAATTCAGACGTCTGGTGGCTGTTTACCAGTAGAGGCTGGAGCTATGACTCCATTCCATCAAGTGTGGGTAAAACAGGATCCCCGGAGCTGCATGTTCAATCCGACCGCGCCAAAGCCAAACGGCAAAACATACGGGATCTATGCCTGACCTCGACAACCCTGGATACCCAGTGGCGCAGTGATTTCGCGAACACCTTTGAGGGCAAACTGGTGCAAGTCGAGGCTCAATTCGGCAAGTTGGATGCCATGTTCAAGGATTTTTGCGGATTTAGAATTGCCTACGCTGAAAAAAGGCTTGCGCTGGGGGTAGAGATCGTATTGTCGGACCCCATGCGTTATTTCGATCATCCAAGAAGGTCGGTTAGCGAAATGGCCAATTTTGAAATGGCAAAGAATACACTGACCGCAATTGGATTGGATGTTCCCATCTGGCTGATCGGGATAGAAAAATGAGTTAAATCATGGTTGGAACCTGCGTTAGATTTCAAATATCCTTTATGTTATCATATAATTAAACCTGTACTGCTACATTTTTTTACAATTCGATACAAATTGATAACAGACGCCCCATCCGCCCTGTGGTAGGTTCCCATTCACTTGGTACCGGCTTCAGGGCCCTACCCCAATGCCCGTAAACTTGTCTTGCCTTCCCCAACAGTGGCGCTGAAGTCGGTCCCAATGAAAAGGTCCTTGACAATATCCGGCAGCCTATTATATTTAGATATCCTAAATATTATTCTAACAAATAATTAATAAGGGCATTATTTATGACTTCTAATAAAAATATCGATTTAGCCTGGCAGATATTTACCAACGGGCGCAAAATCCATGAATGGGTATTCCAACTGGAAAACCGCTACATGGTCAAAACCGATGTCAACAATGCCTTCGGTGAGCTTTCCTTCGCTCAGATGCGGGCCCTGAGATTTGTCAAAACCAAAGGACAGCTATCCATCACCAAACTGGCGGAGTTATTGAACGTATCCGCCCCGTCCGCCTCGACCATGGTCGACCGCCTGGTTGAAAAAGGTGTCCTGGTCCGGGAACCCGATCCAGCCGATCGCCGCAAGGTGATTGTCACCATTTCCCAGGATATGGTTGCCATCACGGAACAGATCGAACGGGAAATCTTCAGTAACTTTGTCGAACTGGTGGAAAAACTCGGCCCGGAATTTGCCGATGACTGGTGCCGGGTGGTTGGTAGAGTAGCAGACGTATTAGACAACGAAATGTCGCCAAATCAAGCACGAGGGTAGAGCTATGAAGAACATTTTTAGGCAAATAAACAGTCGGCCGGTGGTCAAACGCGTCGTCATCTGCACCGCTATCTTGTTTTTCGGGTTTGCCGGCATGTCCCTGCTGGCCGCTCTAAAAAAACCACCGACCGAGGCCAAGACCGAAGAACGGCCTATCCGGGTCGAAGTCCTGGAAGTTACAGCCGAAACCGTACCGGTAACGATAACCGGCTATGGGGAGACCCGGGCTTTGAGTACGGTGGTCATCGCACCCGAGGTGACCGGTAAAATCGTCGCCACCCATGCGCGCCTGGAAACCGGGGAAGTCATCCCTGCCGGTGAGGTGCTATTTAAGATCGATCCCCGGGATTACGCCGCCAATGCCGCCAACGCCCGGGCCACCGTACGGCAGTTGGAAAACACTGTGCGGCGGCTCCAGAAACAATATGAAATCGACCGCAAACGTTTGAAAACCCTGGAACGCAACCGCGAGCTGGCTGTCGGCGAATTCCAGCGGCTCAAAACCCTGCTGGAGAAGGACACTATCGGTACCCGCTCGGGGGTGGATGCGGCTGAAAAAGCAGCCAACGCGGCCACTGATCAACTTGATCAGATGAACCAGGCCATTGCGTTGTATCCGATCCAGATCCAGGAAGCCAAAAGCGGCCTGGCGGCCGGCCGGGCCCAGCTTGAAATCGCCAAGGCGAATCTCGAGCGGTGCACAGTCCGGGCGCCGTTCACCGGCCGTATCAGCGCAAAAGCGATAGAACTGGGGCAATATGTAAACCCCGGATATCAGGCCGTCACTCTGGCCAACGACGCTGTGTTGGAGATCCTGGTCCCCCTGGACAGCCGCGACGCCCGCAAATGGCTGCGCTTCGACGCTCAGAGCGGCCAAGCCACTGCCTGGTTTCAGAACCTGTCACGCACCCCGAGCACGATCCGGTGGACCGAATCCCCTGAGACCCACGTCTGGGAGGGCTTTCTGGACCGGGTGGTTAAATTCGATCAGAAAACACGCACCCTGACGGTGGCTGTGAAAATTCCGGCTGCCAATGCGGTTACCACCGACCGCAATCTGCCGTTGGTGGAAGGAATGTTCTGCTCCGTGGAGATCCCCGGTCTGCCCATGGAAAACGTATATCGGCTGCCTCGCTGGGCAGTCAGTTTCAGTAACAAGGTGTATGCCGTCCAGAACAACCGCCTCAAAACCGTTGCCGTAACGGTTGTCCGCAGCCAGGGAGAAGAAACATTCGTGTCGCAGGGCCTCAATCCGGGTGACCGGGTCATCACCACCCGCCTGGTCGACCCCTTGGAGAATTCACTATTGGAGATTGTAGCAAGCAAATCCTGACATTCAGCTCAAACCATAGGTGTTTCGGTTGATAGGTTTAGGCGCTTGATCCGAATAGCCAGCAGCAAGAAAACCTGGAGTATGCGAACATGAAAAAAGTCTTAGCCGCATTTGCACGCAATACCGTCTTTGCCAATATCGTGCTGGTCATGATATTTGTGTCCGGCTGGTTCGCCACCAAATCCATGATCCGGGAAACCTTTCCGGAATTTTCGCTGGACATGGTCATCGTGTCGGTGCCCTACCCAGGTGCCGACCCGGAAGAGGTCGAAGAAGGTATCAGCCGCAAAATCGAAGAAGCCATCGAGGGCGTGGAAGGCATCAAGCTGTATACCACCGAATCACGCGAAAACCAGGGAACGGCGAATATCGAGGTCAAGGAAGATTACGATGTGAACGCGGTCCTTGACGACGTCCGCACCAAAATCAACGCCATCTCGACCTTCCCCGTGGATGCCGAAAAACCGGTTATTTACGAACTGACCCTCAAGGATCCCGTTATCATGCTCTACCTGTCCGGCGACATGAGCGAACGCCGGCTGAAAGAGTGGTCCGAGCAGCTCAAGGACGAGATTCAGCAATTGCCACCCGTCTCCCAGGTTGGTATCTTCGGTACCCGGGAATATGAGATCGGCATTGAAGTCAGTGAGCAGCGGCTGCGCGAATACGGGCTCTCGTTCGATCAGGTCAGCGACGCGGTCCGCCGCAGTAACCTGAACCTGGCCGGCGGCACCATCCGCACCAAGGGCGAAGAGATCCGTATCCGGACCATGGGTCGCAAATACAGTGGTCCGGAGCTCTCCTCCATCGTGGTTCTGGCCACGCCCAAGGGCGACGTCATCACCCTCGACCGGGTGGCCGAGATCGTCGATGGATTCTCCGAAGATCCCATCGATGCCACCATCAATGGAGACGCCTCGGTAATGCTGATTGTTTACAAGACCAAGGAGGAGGACTCCCTGGCCATCTCCAAAGCCGTGCAAAAATTTGTCGAAGATAAAAACAAGATCCTGCCGACGGGAGCCAACCTCAAAGTCCTGTATGACAACACCGACATGCTGCGGGACCGCATCAACCTGCTGGTTAAAAACGGCATCATTGGTTTGTCGATCGTGTTTGCCCTGTTGTGGATGTTTCTGAATCTGCGACTGAGCTTCTGGGGCGGCATGGGGATCCCCATCTCCATCGCCGGGGCGCTGGCCATCGTCTGGGCCCTGGGGGGCACCATCAACATGATCTCCCTGTTCGGCTTCATCATGGTGCTGGGGGTTATCGTGGATGATGCCATCGTGGTGGGTGAGGCGATCTATGTCCATCGCAAGAGCGGCAAGCCGCCCCTGCAGGCGGCGGTGGACGGCGTCTGTGAAGTCGGCATGCCGGTCGTGGCCGCGGTTGTCACCACCATCGTGGCCTTTATCCCCCTGGCCTATGTAGGCGGCATCATGGGCAAGTTCATATCCATTCTGCCCGTCGTGGTCATCAGCTGCCTGGCCGTCTCCCTGGTGGAGTGTCTGATCCTGCTGCCGGCCCATCTGAGTCACCTACCCGACCTGAACGCGCAAGAGCAGAATATGAGCAAACTGCAACGCCGCATTGATGTGGTCCACCGTATCACCAGCCATGGGCTCGAATGGTTTGTAAAAAATATCTACTACCCTTTTTTGCGGCACGCCCTCAACTGGCGCTATGTCTCCTTGTGCACCGCGATAGCGATTTTACTCATCACGATCGGGCTGGTCCGCGGTGGTATCATCAAGTTCCAAGTGTTTCCGGCCATAGACGGTTTTATCATGACTTCGCAGGTGGAGTTCCCGGCCGGCACGCCCCCGGCGGTAACCCGCAATGCCCTGGACCAGGTGGAAGGCGCTTTGCTGCGTCTGGCGGAAAAGACTCAGACCAAATCCGGCGAATCGCTGCTGGAAGATCGCCTGACCCTGGTCGGCGGTACCCTTAGCGATATCCCCAGCTACGGGCCGCAATACGGAGCAGTCCAGGCCATCTTACTGCCGTCTGAACGGCGGGGCATCCACGTGGACGATCTCATGGTGGCCTGGGAAAGAGAGGTCGGCCGGATATCCGGGGTGAAATCCCTGACATTCGAGGGTTTGTCGGCCGGCCCCCCGGGAGCGCCGATTGAAGTCTGGCTCCAGGGAAACGATATGGATCATATCCTGGCAGCCGCCGATGACCTGATGGCCCGCTTGAAGAAGTTTGACGGTGTATACCAGATCCGCAGCGACTTCTCCCCGGGCAAAAACGAAATGCGCCTGACTCTGAAGCCCGAGGCCCGGGCACTTGGGCTGACCGTCAACGACCTGGCCCGCCAGGTCTATGCCGGCTATTACGGCGACGAAGCCGTCCGGCTCCAGCGCGGGCGGGATGACATCCGTGTAAAGGTGCGCTACACCGCCGATGAACGCAGCCGCATGTCGGACCTGGAACGGGTGCGCATCCGGACCCCGGAAGGCCATGAAGTGCCGCTCTTTTCAGTGGCCGATGTATCCCTGTCCCCGGGGTTTTCGACCATTACGCGGACCGACGGCCTGCGGCGCGTCGCCGTCAGCGCGGACGTCGATTCGAACAAGGCCAACGCCAACGAAATCTTCGCTGAATTGATCAAGAATTTCTTTCCGGCATTGAAGGACAAATACCCGGATGTACATCTGGCCCTCCAGGGCGAACAAAAGAAGATGCGCGAATCGTTCAGCAGCCTCTATGTGGGTTTCTCCTTGGCGGTTCTGGGGATCTTCATCATCGTGGCCACCATGTTTCGCTCGTACGCGCAGCCTTTCGTGATCCTGTTTACGATTCCGTTTGGTATTATCGGCTCCATCTGGGGCCACCTGCTGCTGGGCTACGATCTTTCCATCATGAGCATCTTCGGTATGGTCGCTCTCACAGGTGTTGTAGTCAATGATGCAATTGTGCTAATTGAAAGGGTCAATGAAAATTTTGCCGAGGGGCTGCCGTTTTTCGAGGCCATTCGCATGGGCGGCGTCCGCCGGTTCCGGGCCATCTTTCTGACCTCGCTCAGTACGGTCGGCGGATTGGCGCCCATGATCATGGAGACGAACATGCAGGCCAAGTTCCTGATTCCCATGGCCCTGTCCCTGGCCAGCGGGGTGGCCTTCGCAACGGTGCTCACCCTGGTGCTGATACCGAGCCTGCTGGTCATACTGAACGATTTCAGAAGGCTTGTCTTCCGTTACAAATATGGCCGCTGGCCGACGAGCCGCGAAGAAGTCGAACCGGCCCGGACCAGATACCAGGACCCGCTCGAAAGCAAGTTAACGCCGAGTGGCGAACTGACGACGGTTTGAATGAAGGGAAAATCACCAAATACAGTTGGGTAGGAGATCTGCAATGCAACGATTCAGAATTCATTTGGCAACCATATTGCTCGTGATGTGCCTGACACTCATCGGGACCCCTGCCTGGGCAGGTTCTGAGACCGGCAGCAAAGCCGGCGCAGACATTCAAACGATCGAGGTGCTGGACCTGGACACGGCCGCCAAGATTGCGCTGGCCGAGAGCCCGACCCTGGCCGCCGCCCAGCAGCGCGTCGAGCAGGCCCGCGAGCTGGTCAACCAGGCCCGGGGCGCCTATTGGCCGAACATCATTGCCGATGGCTCCGTAAACCGGGTAGAGTTATCCGAAACCCAGTACAAGACCCAGGTCGCCAGCGCCCAGGTCCTCAATCCGCTGGCAACGATTGAAAATCCGGACGACTACTACAAAGCCGGTGTAACGGCCAACTGGACCCTGTTCGACGGGTTCCGGCGTAAATTTACCAATGCGACTGCTCGCCATGGCCAGGAGCAAAGCGAACAAGCCCTGCTGGACGCTCGGCGCCTTTTGCTTTCCGCAGTGGCAGCCAGTTATTACCGGGCCCAGCTGGCCAGCGAAGGCGTAGCCATTGCTGCGGCGGACGAATCGTTCAACCTCAAACAGGTCTCCGATGCCAATGCCCGTTTGCGGGTAGGCACCGGTGCCCTGAGCGATGTCCTCAATTTTGAAATCCAGGCCAACGCCGCCAAGGATGACCTTATCAACGCCAAACAGGAATATGTCGTGGCCATGACCGGGCTGGCCGCATTGCTGGGGATTCCGGATGCCAAATTCCCGGAAGGATTGACCCTGGCAGCTCTAGAGGAAGAAGCCGGAACGATCATGGAGATGCCCGAACAGGAGAAACAAATCACCTACGCCCACGAGCACCGGCCCGACATCCTGGCTTCAGCCAAGGGGATCGATCGCGCCGAGGCCGAAATCGGTACGGCCAAATCCCGTTACTACCCGGCGCTGGTGCTGTCGGGTAACGTCAGTGGCGAACATTCCGAAAGCCGGTTTTTTGAAGGGGACGACGTCGGCAACTCCGTGGGATTGTTCCTGACCTGGGATCTCTTCTCCGGTGGAGCGGACCGGGCCCGCATTGCCGAGGCCAAATACAAGAAAAAGGAAGAAACCAAAAACCTGGATGCCCTGAAAATTTCCGTGGCCAACGAAGTCAACGACGCCCTGACCGGGCTTGCCGCCGCCCAGCGGCAGCTGGAGCTGCAGCGCAAGAACGCCTCCCTGGTCCAGCGCAACCGCGATCTGGTTGAAAAGGAGTATGCCGCCGGGCAGGCCTCGCTGGTGAGGCTCAACGAAGCCCAGCGGAACCTGACCCAGGCCCAGAGCCGCCTGGCCTTTGCCCGGCTCTCCCTGCGCTTTGCCTGGTCCACTCTTTATACCGCTACGGCAAAGAGTTTGGATTTGTACAGCAAATACTAGCCGGCCCCTTGGGCCGGGTGTTAAGTTTTAAGACCATTCTAGCGGGAGTGACCCTCCTCCCACGGAGCTGAGGGCATCAGGAGACCCCCTTAAAAGGTGCTGACGTTGGTTTCCGGTTTTGACCTCCCCTTTAAGAGGCGCCGAGCATCGCAGGAAAGGGCGAAGAGAGCGAAGTGCTTGTCTGAGCGCAGCGAGTTGTGCTGAGCGCGCCCTTTCCGAGAAGCGCAGGGCAGCCCGCAGGGCCGCCTCTTATGGGCGTTTTCTTTTGGTTACTTTTCTTGTACGCACAAGAAAAGTAACAAAATGATGCCGGTTAACAGGTAGGCTAAATCTTTCTCATTACTGCCATAGATGGCATATTCTTCCCGGATCGATAGGACCTTTTGGTTTGGCCTAACACTTAAAACTTAACACGCATATCCGCCAGGTAATCCCAATGTGCGATACGTTTGTCGCCCTGCCGCCCAAGACTGCTGACGGCAGCATCATTTTCGGCAAGAACAGCAATCGGGAACCCAACGAAGCTCAGGCCCTGGAGTTCCATCCCGGCCAAACCTACCCGTCCGGAACGACCGTATCCTGTACCTACATCGACATCCCCCAGGTAACCGAGACCCTGCCGGTGCTCATCGGCCGGCCGTTCTGGATGTGGGGTGCCGAGATGGGGGCCAACAGCAAAGGGGTCGTCATTGGCAATGAAGCCGTCTGGACCCGTATGCCGCTTGACCGCCAGGGTGGGCTGACCGGCATGGACCTGCTGCGCCTGGCCCTGGAGCGGTCGGACGATGCGCCGGCGGCGGTGGAGTGGATCACCCGCCTGTTGGCGGACCATGGGCAGGGCGGTATCTGCGGCTACCAGGACAAAAAGATGGCCTACCACAACAGCTTCCTGATCGCCGATCCCCGGACCGCCTGGGTCTTGGAAACAGCCGGACCGCTGTGGGCGGCCTGCGAGGTAAAAACCCACTACGCCATCAGCAACGGCCTGACCATCGGGGCGGAATTCGACCGCAGTCACCCGGACCTAATATCCACAGCCCGGGAAAAAGGCTGGCTGAAAAAGGGGGCAACCTTTAGTTTTGCCGCGTGTTATGCAGGCTGGTTCTTTACCACCTTTTCGGCCTGCCGCCAACGGCGAAGCCGGGTTTCAGATCTAATTGAAAGGCAAACCGGCAGTCTGGAACAAACGAACGCCTTCGACATTTTGCGCGATCACGGCGAAATCCCCTACCAGCCGTCCAGCCATTTTATAGGCAACCGGATCTGTGCCCATGCGGCCAACTCCCTGACCCGCAATTTCACCCAGACCACCGGCTCTCTGGTGGCCCATTTGACACCGAATTCACAAACCTATTGGGCCACGGGCACCGCGGCAAGCTGCACGTCCGTGTTCAAGCCCATCCGCATCGACCGGCATACGCTTCCGGACCTGGGCGCGGCACCCGGCCCGACGTTCGATCGGTCCAATCTGTGGTGGCGGCACGAAGAACTCCACCGGGCCCTTTTGACCGATTTTGAAGCCGGACGCAGCAGCATTCAACAAGCTCAGCAAGCCTTCGAAGCAAACTGGGCGGAGCGCGCTGCCCAGATGGCACCGGACAGGTTTTTCAATCTGACCCGCGAGGCTTTCCAGCAGGAGTCAGCCGCGCTACCGGATTGGATTGAGCAGGTCAAATCAGTCAATTCCGGCAATATTCCCGGTTGGTTATACCGCAACTACTGGAAGAAGCAAAATCGTGCCGCCCAAATTCCGAAATAGTCTTTCAATCCCGTCTAGTGATTCCTACCCGCCCTACTGACACATGGTGACGGCATCCCCGCGATACCTGTTGACATTAAGTAGCGCTTACTTTAGATCTAAAAATTCAGTTTTAATTTGACAGGCAAGCCCTAAATCATTTCGGGCTTGCCTGACGCGCATTACCCGGATAAGTCTGAATATCCATCTAAAAACCTCCCCGAGAAAGGAGCTGCCATGCCCAGACGCGACGACATTCGTAAAGTACTCATCATTGGATCCGGCCCCATCGTAATCGGACAGGCCTGCGAATTCGACTATTCCGGCACCCAGGCATGTAAAGCACTCAGATCGCTCGGTTACGAAGTCGTCCTCGTAAATTCGAATCCAGCCACCATCATGACCGATCCGGGTACAGCGGATGCAACCTATATAGAACCTTTGAATGTCAAAATCCTGACCGAGATTATCGCCAAAGAGCGCCCGGACGCCCTGCTGCCTAACCTGGGGGGCCAGTCCGGGCTGAATCTGTCCTCGGATCTGCACCAGGCTGGCGTCCTCGCCGAATACGGCGTCAAGATTATTGGGGTCAACGTGGATGCCATCCAGCGCGGTGAAGACCGCCTGGAATTTAAGGAGACCATGAACCGGCTCGGCATCGAGATGGCCAAGAGCGAAGTCGTCAACACGGTTGCGGAGGCGGAGGCGGTCGCCGAAGGACTCGGCTACCCGGTTGTCATCCGCCCGGCCTACACCATGGGCGGAGGCGGAGGCGGCTTGGTCTACAATGTTGAAGAACTGCGTACGATCGCATCCCGCGGTATAGCGGCCAGCCGGGTTAACCAGGTTCTGGTGGAGGAATCCGTCATGGGTTGGGAGGAGCTTGAACTGGAAGTCGTACGCGATGCGAAGAACCAGAAAATCACGGTATGTTTCATTGAAAACGTGGATGCCATGGGCGTCCATACCGGGGACAGCTATTGTACCGCCCCCATGCTGACCATTGCACCAGACCTTCAAAAACGGCTGCAGGACTACTCCTACGCCATCGTGGAAGCCATTGAGGTGATTGGCGGAACCAACGTCCAATTTGCCCACGACCCTGCCACCGGGAGGGTTGTCGTCATCGAGATAAACCCGCGGACTTCGCGCTCATCAGCCCTGGCTTCCAAGGCCACCGGATTTCCCATCGCCATGGTCTCCTCCCTGCTGGCCGGGGGCCTGACCATGGATGAAATCCCTTACTGGCGGGACGGAACGCTTGAAAAGTACACCCCGTCCGGCGACTATGTGGTGGTTAAATTCGCCCGCTGGGCCTTTGAAAAATTTGCCGGTCTGGAAGACAAACTCGGCACCCAGATGCAGGCCGTAGGCGAAGTCATGAGCATCGGGAAAAATTATAAGGAGGCTTTCCAGAAAGCCATCCGCAGCCTGGAAATCAACCGTTACGGGCTGGGGTTCGCCAAGGACTTCAATGAACTGCCCCTGGAAAAACTCCTGAGTATAGTCGGAACCGCCACCAGCGAACGCCAGTTCATCATGTACGAAGCCCTGCGTAAGGGCGCCGCTGTCCAGAAGCTGCACGAGCTCACCCACATCAAGCCCTGGTTTATCGAGCAGATGCAGGAGCTGGTACAGCTGGAAGAAACGCTGCTCACCCACAAGGGGCAGCTGCCGTCGGACGACCTTTTCCTACAAGCCAAAAAAGACGGCTTTGCCGACCGCTACCTGGCCCAGCTGCTCGATCTCCCGGAAGACGATATTCGTGCAAAACGCCTCGCCCTGCGGGCCGCCGAAGCCTGGGAGCCGGTCCCGGTCAGCGGGGTTGAAGATGCGGCTTACTACTTTTCCACCTACAATGCCGCAGACCTGGTGTCGGTCACCGACAACCGCAAGATCATGGTCCTCGGCGGCGGCCCCAACCGGATCGGCCAGGGGATCGAGTTTGATTACTGCTGTGTACATGCGGCCTTTGCTATTCGGGATGCGGGGTTTGAATCGATTATGGTCAACTGCAACCCGGAAACGGTATCCACGGACTACGATACCTCCAACAAGCTGTATTTTGAACCACTCACCACCGAAGATGTGTTGAGCATTTATGAAAAGGAAAAGCCGGAAGGCGTCATCGTTCAGTTCGGCGGTCAGACGCCCCTCAATATTGCTGGAGAGCTGGCCGCGGCCGGGGTCAAGATTATCGGCACTACGCCGGAAACCATCGACCTGGCCGAGGACCGCGAACGCTTCCGCAAAATCATGAAGAAACTGGGTATCCCCCAGCCCGAAGCCGGGATGACCAGCAATATGGAGGAAGCCCGCGTCATCGCCGACCGGATCGGGTATCCGCTCATGGTCCGGCCCTCTTACGTCCTCGGCGGCCGGGGTATGGAAATTGTGCAGGATGAAGGGATGCTCAGGCGCTACGTGGATGCGGCCGTCGAGATCTCGCCGGAACGCCCAATCCTAATCGACAAGTTTTTAGACAATGCCATCGAAGCCGAAGCGGACGCCATTGCCGACGGTACGGATGCTTTTGTCCCGGCGGTTATGGAGCATATCGAACTGGCCGGGATTCACTCCGGCGATTCGGCCTGCGTCATCCCGCCCATCAGCATTGCCCCCAAGCACATCGAGACTATCCGGGAATATACCCGCAAAATTGCCATCGAATTGAATGTGGTGGGCCTGATGAACATTCAGTACGCCATTTTTGACAACACTGTCTATGTGCTGGAAGCCAATCCACGAGCCTCACGCACGGTGCCAATTGTTTCAAAGGTATGCAACATCTCCATGGCCCGTCTGGCCACCCAGGTAATGCTGGGCAAGTCGCTGGCAGACCTCGATTTGAAGACACGCCACATTGCCCATTACGGTATCAAGGAATCTGTCTTCCCCTTCAACATGTACCACGGCGTTGATCCGGTCCTGGGCCCGGAGATGCGTTCCACCGGAGAGGTACTGGGTCTGTCCCACTCCTTCGGCCGAGCCTTTTTCAAAGCCCAGGAAGCCACCCAGACAGCTCTGCCCATGGAGGGGACCATTTTACTTACCATCGCCGACCGCGACAAGACCGCGGCCTTGGAACCGGCACGCCTGTTCAGGGAGCTGGGCTTTCGGATTATGGCAACCGGCGGCACCCATCAGTTTTTAAAGGAAAATGGCATCGAAACCCTCCCGGCCCGAAAACTAGGCTATGGCCGTCCCAACCTGATCGACGCCATTAAAAACGGCGAGGTCAATTTACTGGTGAACACGCCCTCCGGCCGCCAGAGCAGCCAGGACAGCTCGGACATCCGCCGGGCGGCCATTAAATACAAGGTGCCCTATATCACCACCACAGCCGCCACCATCGCAGCGGCCAAAGGCATCTTCGCCCGCCGCGCGGGTAAACCGCAGGTACGGTCCCTGCAAGAATATCACGAAAGTATCGTATAACAATTATCCGCTAACCTGTTGTCCTGATCTTAGCGAAACCCCCTGCAACTGGGTTCATGACTCATTGCAGGGGTTTTTTCGGCGCTGTTTCTGGTTTACATCCTTCGAAATTTGGTCCAGTATTACCCGGCAGAGGGGCTATAGCGCCGTCATGCCGAACCCTGATCCGGCAACCAGGCATTGGCTGGATCCCGGCTTTCACCGGGAGACAATACATAACGTTGGAATACAGCAGCAATCTGAAACGAGTTGATAATGACCTCGCGCGAGTACCACTACAAAGTCCAGATCTTCTATGAAGACACCGACCACTCCGGCGTAGTCTACCACGCCAACTACCTGAAGTACTTTGAAAGGGCCCGGGAACAGATCATGGGTGCCGCGGAACTGGTCCGGCTCTGGCGTGAGGAGGGACTTGGGTTTGCCGTGTACCGGGCGGATATCAGCTATCACGAAGGGGCGGAGTTCGGCGACGAACTGGATATCCGTACCACCTATGAAAAGGAAAGCGACTACCGCCTGATCTGGACTCAGGAAGCCTGGCGCCCGGGCGGCCAAAAACCAGCCGTCAAGGCCATCATCCACCTGGTCTGCCTCGACCGGCAAAAACAGCTCAAGCCGATCCCGCCTATACCGGACTAAGACATACCGGATAGCTTTTATTCGTTTGTGGACGGGCACTCGTTATCAACTTCACCGACCCGACGTCGTGGCCAGCACGTCGTACCGCCAGACAAGGTCGCCCTTCACCTTCAGAACATCGCCATATATATAAATAGGCTCTTTGAAGGCCCTCTCCTCCCCAGGGGGTATGGCAGTGTAAATTGCCTCCCTGCGTTCACCGATGCGTATACAGGTGCTGTCATCCGATTTCCGGACGCAATCATAAAAGGCGATTCGAACCGCTACACTGCGCAGCGTATACTTCCTGGATGTATTTTTAATACGGCCGGCAAATTCATATGCATCGAGAAATGCGGGCTGGATTCTCACATCCCGAAATTCCAACTCTTCTATCGCTATGAAGGCTTCGGATGGAAGGCTATCCGTCGGACTGGATGCATGCGAAGTACATAGGACTATACTCGTTAACAAAGTAAGCCAGAGCATGGTCCTTTGGAAATCTCTCATCCCGCCCTATATTTCTGATTGACCAACACAGTCTATTACTGATTACTAAGTAGTTAACTTTAGAAATGATACTGCAGGTAGACCGTATTGTAATTGCTGCCTCCCGAGATCCGGCCGAAAGCCGAAGAGGTCGAGAAGATCCCCGAGCGGTGGTGGACACTCCAACCCAGCCAGAGGTCCTCGATGGCTTTTTGATTGAACAGATGGCCCAGGCTGACATCAAATGAGAAGTCCAGGTAGTTCAGCAGCTCGCTAGGCCGGTAGCCCTGCCGTTCCAGGTACTGCCTTTCGATGTACGACACCTCGTTCATATAGGACACACCTTCGGCAAACCCGATTCGCCAGGGGATGGGCCACTTGACCGTGTAGTAGAACTTCACGGCCAGCACGTATTCCCAGATACTGTTTTGCACCTCGGACGAGTGGTGGTAGACCGCACCCGGTGTCAGGTAGACGTTAATGGGTAGAGTGAAGAGGGTGTCGGAGAGCGGCACTCCCAGAAACAGGGAGGTCAGCTGGTTGTCGAACTCGTCCGTGCGGGTATTGCCCGTAAAAATGTCGCCTACGCTGGAGGGTGTAGCCCAGCCGTGGGCCAGTCGGAGGTAGGGTTTTGAATCCAGATAGCTCTTTTGAGAATTAGGCTTTTTTTCATTATAAAAGCCGATGCCGGCGAAGACAGCCCCCTGGGTGCCTTTGTCGATGAATTCCAGGTTGCGCGTCTCTTCGTCCAGGATGGTCAGGGTCGCCTGGCCGATGATGTAAAGGTTGCTAATCACATGGTAGCGAAAATCACTGCCGATCTGGTAATCGAAGGCATTGTTGGGTTCGGCAATACCCAGACCGTAGAAATTGTTATTGAAATCATCGCTTTTCCAGCGCAACCGGAAAAAGGGTTCCACCTCCCAAAGATCGCTTGCGTACCGGTATTTCGTGATCACGTTGGCATGTACGTACCCGCGATCCTCGGTGAGCACCTCGAAATCCACATCCCAATCATCCGTGACGCGGTATTTCAACTGGCCGCCGACATCCAATCCATCTTCCCGGATCTGGTTCTGGTACTCGGCCGGGATGTCGAAGAAGCGGTAGCGCCCAATAGCTGAAAACTGCCACTTATCGCTGTCGTAAAACCGGAAGCCGCCCGTCAGCCCGTCGATAAACACCCGCCCGTGATCATAGAATATCAAGGGAACGATGTCATATGTCGAATCTTGCTCGGTTTTGAAGGGAATCGCGGCATACCGGAGGCCCATGGACAATCCCCACTTTTTGGGGGCTTCTGCTTTTTTAGCACCGACCGGTGAGACCCAAACTGACAAGCTAAATATGAATAGAACGGTGTAGGTAAGGTAGCGGATTCTGGTTTGCATGGCACCCTCCTGCGATGTCGTGCCGCTCTCTATGAAACTGAAAATTTACGGAACTCGGATGGCACTGCCCTTGTTGCATGCCCAGAGGCGGTGTACATAGTTTTCGGCTGGATCGTTACCTATAATTTATATATCAATACCGGATTGCAGGCAAATTTCCCAGATTTAAATTGGCGGGCAAGATGAACAGCAGGGCTGCATCTTAACATTTGACAGCGACTAATCGTCTGTTAAAATTTAATTAGAGCCAACCTCAATAAAGTCTTTTGGCCCAAACTCGGTGTTAGGCGATTGGAATAAATCCTCGAAATACTTGATGTGTTCCTCCGGTTTATTCCTCACGGCCGCCTTGCACCACGTTAGGCATTAGCTTCGCGTCATTTTGAACCAAAATCCGTTTTTGAGGCGGGTCCTACTCTATATCCTTCAATCACAGCCTGGCCATTATTAATATTGATTATGCAGGTGCTAATTGCGAGTGTTTTTATACAGGCAGCTTAAAGGCTTATTTCTTCCCTTCCTCATAATACTAACCCTATTGATCATCTTTATCTTTACGCCTTCATCAGCAAACGCTGAAGATGTTAATAGCAAAAAAGTCTTCGACAGGTTAACCATAAACTGGGAGAACGATGTGTTCACCGGCACGGACAGGTACTACACCAACGGCATCCTGGCCGGCTTGAGCACCCCTTATCTGCCGGATGATCCCCCAAAAAGACACATGCCCGGCTGGAGTTACCCGGTCATCAATCGTCTGCCGTTTGTAAATAACCCGGCTGCTCGCCGGGCCACGTCCCTATCTTTCGGCCAGTTGATATTCACCCCCGAAGATGTCTTAACGCGTGAACTTGTCGCTGATGACCGCCCCTATGCAGGTTATCTTTTCGGTGGTATCGGCTTCAGCAGTATCATTAAAAATCGATTGGCGACCTGGCAATTCAATGTCGGCGTTGTCGGACCCGCTTCCCTGGCCCGGGAAACCTCGGATTTCATCCACCGCCTGGTTGGCGGTACGCCCGCCCAGGGCTGGGAAAATCAACTGGCCAATGAACCGGCTCTGGAGGCTATTTGCCAAACAAAGTGGCGGGTGTCGGCTTCGCAAAACGAAAGTGGGTTTGGCCATGATCTGATCTCACATGCGGGCGGCCGTCTGGGCAATGTGGCTGTGTATGCCAATGGCGGTGTCGAATATCGCCTGGGGTGGAACCTGCCTGCGAATTTCGGCAATGGCGGTATCCGAAGCGGTGTTGTCCCCAATCCGGCTTTCACTCAGACGGATGCTGGCAAGCGTGGCAACATACGGACCAGTTTACATTTTTTTGGAAAGGTGGATGGTCGCCTAGTATTAAGGGATATATTCCTCGACGGCAATAACTTTAGGGCAAGTCATAGCGTCGACAAGGAAAACGTTGTTGCCGATCTAAAGGCAGGTATTGCCTGGAATTATAAAAGATATAAATGCAGTTTTGCGTATACCCTGCGGACCCGGGAATTCAAAAAACAGCGCGTTGCGCATACGTTCGGATCTTTATCGTTGGCATTAACATATTAGCTTTCATTTGCCTCCGTGGAACAGTCTTATCTGCTTCTCCTGGAAGGTATACGACCAGTGGCGGTATTTCATGAAGCGGGCGGCGCCTTCGCGATCCCCGGCCTCGATGAATTCAATAAACGTATCGTGCTCGGCGCAGTTACGCTTTTCCCACTCTACATTATACCGATGGCGGGGGAAATCGTACAGACGCTGTTTCAAGGGCGTGATAAGGTGCATCAAGGTTTTGTTCTGGCACAGGTCGAGAAAGACCCCGTGAAATTCCAGGTTCAAGCGGTAGTAGCGGCCGTAGTCTTCTGAATCCAGAGCCGCCCGCTGCTCCTGGTTCAACTGTTTCATTTTGCGGATAAGGTCCGGCGTGATCTGGTGGAAGACATCCAGGACGACCGAAGCTTCCAGGGCGCCGAGGATGTCGTATAATTCGCGGACATCTTCGAGCGTCAGTTTGTTGACCATGACGCCCCGCCGTGGCAGAATGGTCACGAAGCCCTCAGCCTCAAGCTTAATTAGGGCATCTCGCAGCGGGGTTTTGCTGATGCCAAGTTTCTGGCTGATTTCGTTAAGATTCAGCGCAGCCCCAGGGGCTAATTTTCCGGTCTGCATGGCATCCCGGAGGTACTGGTAAATCTGCTCTCTTAAAGATAGCGTATTGATGACCATATCAGCATGCTTTCTCTATTGCTTTTTTCACCGCCGCAACGATTTCATCAATATCCGTCCGCGTAGCGATCAAGGCAGGTGCGAAGTTCATGATCGTGTTGTTGCCCGGCAGCGAACTGTTGGTTCTACCGATCAACACACCCTCGGCGGCCACCAACCCCATGATATGCCCCATTTCTGCTTCAGAAATTGGCTCCTTGGTAGCCTTGTCTTTTACAAGTTCGAGGCCGCAAAACAGGCCCTTGCCGCGCACATGTCCCACCAAGGGCAGGTTGGATAAGGCTTGTAGACTCTCCAACATATAAGCCCCGACAACCCGGCTATTTTCCACAAGATCTTCCTCTTCGATTATCCGAGTACTTTCCAGCGCTGCAACGGTTGCGCCGGCACAACCTCCATAAGTACTGATGTCACGGAAATAATTAATGCCTGTTTCGGGATCTGCAGGATCACAGAGGAACTTGTCAAAAATCTCCTGCCGGGCGACAGTGGCCGAGAGCGGCATGTAGGAACTGGCCAGCCCCTTCGCCATTGTAACCACGTCAGGGTCAACCTCAAATTGCTCGAGCCCCCAGAACTTACCGGTACGACCGAAACCACAAACCACTTCATCCATGATCAGGTAGATACCGTATTTGTTGCAAATTTCCTGGAGGATCGGATAATACTCTGGTACCGGCACGATAATGCCGCCACCAGCAGTGATCGGCTCCACGATACAGCCGCCGATAGAATCCGGCCCTTCCTTGAGAATAACGTCCTCCATGCTGCGGGCACAATAGATGTCGCAGCCCGGGTAGGACTTATCAAAGGGGCAGCGGTAGCAAAGTGCGTGAGGGAACTCTACAAATCCGTCGGCAAAGGGGCCGAAGTCCTGTTTGCGCTGCAGTTGACCGGTGGCGCTCAGGGCCCCAATGGTGGTCCCGTGGTAGTCCCTATCCCTGAAAAGAATTTTATATTTTCCCTTGCGTTCAGGATCGATGTTGGAGAGCTGTCGGATAATTTTAAAGGCTTTTTCATTGGCCTCTGATCCACTGTTGGAAAAATAGACTTTGCCCAGGCTAGGGAGTAGTTCAATCAGTTTTGCGGCAAATTTGATGGTGGGAATGTTCCCCACCGAACCGGCATAGTACCCCAAGGTTATGAGCTGATCGTAAATGGCTTTGGCGATGCTCTCCCTGCCGTGGCCAACCATCACGCTCCAAACGCCACCGGATGTAGCATCGAGGTATTCCTTGCCTCTGATATCCTTAACCCGGAGCCCCTTGCCTTCGACGATAATCATCTGTTCGGCGGATTCGAATACCTTATGGGGCTTGATGTGATGCCACAGGTAATCACGGTCACCACGAACCATCTCTTCCGTATCGTAAACGTTCCAATTGACGGTCGCTTCCATGTTTTTTCTCCTTATTAGAATGGTCCTCGTTGAACACAGCGCCGCATTCACGTCACTTGTTATATGTCCTACACGCCTTTCTGGGGCCGCATATCGGCCTTGTCAATTCCAGCTACAGCAACCGGCTTTTTCATGGCATCGCGACGAAAGGGTTCGCCCAGTTCCTTATTGTTCAATACTTCGATGAAGGTGGACTTGCCTTCTTCCATCTGGGCTTTGATCGCAGTGTTCAGCTTTTCGGTCAGATCATCCATATCGCTAACCTGGACACCTTCCATTCCGCACGCTTTGGCGATGCCGGCGTAAGAGACATTGGTGTCGAGCTCGGTCCCCACAAAGTTGTCATCATACCATAAGGTGGTATTGCGTTTCTCGGCCCCCCACTGATAGTTTCGGAAAATAACCATGGTGATGGCGGGCCACTCATCGCGTCCGCAGGCTGTCATTTCATTCATGGAGATCCCGAAGGCGCCGTCGCCGGCAAAACCCACCACCGGAATGTCGGGTTTGGCGATTTTTGCGCCCAGAATGGACGGGAAACCGTAGCCGCAGGGTCCGAACATGCCCGGGGCCAGATATTTGCGGCCTTCCTCAAACGTCGGATACGCGTTTCCGATGGCGCAGTTGTTGCCGATATCCGAAGAGATAATGGCTTTTTTTGGCAGCGCTTTGATGATAGCCCGCCAGGCCATGCGGACCGTCATTTTTTCCGGCTCACTGTCCTTGGCACGTTGGTTCCAGGTCGTGCCGGGATCGTCTTCTTCATGATCCATGGTAGTCAACTCCTGGCTCCAGTCGGCCTTGGTCTTTGCGATGAGGGTCTTGCGCGCATCACGGCCGTCGTCACCAGCAGTGGGCGAAAGTTGGGCCAAAATTGCGGTGGTCACTTTTTTAGCATCACCAGCGATGCCCACAGAGACCGGTTTAGTCAAACCGATTCGGTTGGGATTCATATCCACCTGGATGATAGCGGCATTCGTCGGCCAGTAATCAATGCCGTAGCCCGGCAGGGTGGAAAACGGATTCAGACGGGTCCCCAAAGCCAGTACCACGTCCGCCTTGGAAATTAGCTCCATGCCGGCTTTCGAGCCGTTGTAACCCAGCGGGCCGGCAAACAGGGGGTGGCTGCCCGGAAAAGCGTCATTGTGCTGGTAGCCGCAGCAGACCGGCGCATCCAGCCGTTCGGCCAACGCAATGGTGTCTTCGATGGCGCCGCCGATCACTACGCCGCCGCCATTCAAAATCACTGGGAATTTGGCCTTGGACAACAGTTCGGCGGCCCGGGCGATGGCCTCCGCACCACCGGTGGGGAGTTCAAATTCAACAACGGCGGGCATTTCAATTTCGATCACCTGGGTCCAGAAATCTCGGGGGATATTGATCTGGGCCGGAGCCGAGGCCCGTTTGGCCTGAATGATGACCCGGTTGAGCACTTCCGCGATACGGGAGGGATGCAGCACTTCTTCCTGATAGGCGACCATCTCTTCGAAAACAGCCATCTGGGGGACTTCCTGGAAGCCCCCCTGCCCCATGGTCATGTTGGCTGCCTGGGCGGTTACCAGCAGCAGCGGTGTGTGGTTCCAGTAGGCTGTTTTCACCGGTGTTACGAAGTTTGTAATGCCGGGTCCGTTCTGGGCGATCATCATGGACATCTTGCCGGAAGCGCGGGTGAAACCGTCGGCCATCATACCGGCGTTGCCTTCATGTCCAACATCCCAGAAAGTGATCCCCGCCTTGGGAAACAGGTCGGATATCGGCATAAAAGCAGAGCCGATAATACCAAATGCGTGTTCGATGCCGTGCATCTGCAGAACTTTTATGAAAGCCTCTTCGGTGGTCATTTTCATGGTTGCCATTGCTTAGGTCCTCCTATTATTGGATTTTGAATTCTATATACTCTGATATCTGATACATCACATATCAGGAGTCTCGTCAACCATATTCTATCAATTTACGCTTTTTCGGGGTCCACACAAGACTGATCACGCGTTAAATCATCCCGAATGACAATCTCAACTATTTGATAATAATAAGTATACAGCATTGGAGGAAGCACGCGGTCGGCAATGGTGAACATCTGCCCAGAAATGGGTAAATGGGTCAATTACCGATGACCCAGGTTAGAATGCATCGTACCTGCCTTGGCCACCTGGAGTCGCTTTATTCGAAAGGAACTTTTAAAAATTTGCTGTAGGTGTCTTTGATGACATCAATTCCGCTCTTGATATTTACTTCAAATGTCATTCTTACTTTTTCGGGATCTTTACTTCTGAGTGCATCAAGAATGGCTCGGTGCTGCGCATTGAAACGCATGCAGTGTTCTTTCTCACGCCGATAAATATTCAAAACACTTTCCACCGACTGAACCAATGCCTGGGCGATATTGCATAAGTGGGGAAGCTTGGATGCGGAGCAGATAACATGGTGAAACTGTCGGTCCAATTGATAATGATTCAGGGGGAATTCTTCCATACGGGCATGCAACTTCTCAAGCTTGAGAAAATCGGCATCGGTCAGGTTCTCGATTGCCTCAACAGCTAGCTTGGATTCCAAAGCCACCCGCAGGTCATAGATATGAAGGATCTCTTTTTGGGTCGGTGGTGTGGCAACAACCGCGCCTTTGTAAGGGATGTTCTTGACAATCCCGGATCGATCCAGACGCATGAGGGCCTCTCTAATCGGCCCACGTCCGATGCCCAGTTCTTCCTCGAGCTCAGTGAGTACAAGTCGGGTACCAGGAAGCTTGGCTCCGCTGAGAATCATGTCCCTTATTTTCTCATAGGCTTGCAGCGATTTCATTGAAGGTTGGTTGCCCGCCAAATCAGTACTCCTTTAACTATCTATCTAATTGTTATATTTGTAATTATTTCTATTAGAACCTGTGCAGCAGCGTATATAAAAACGGCCTTTTTATTATTGTGAAGCCGCATGTTTGTCAAACTTTAATCATGGGGCAACATCGAAAAAATTAGTCGCCGTGACCTGCCGGCACAACCATTTATTTTCGGTTGGTGGCCACTTGGACAATCTCTAAGGCCAGGACCTCAGCCGCATCCACGGATTGGATGGGCAGCTTTTCCCCCAGCGCACTGAGTTCGGTACAGGCCACAATGGCGATGGCAGCTCCTTTCCGTTTGAGGTTTTCACATACCTGTGCGTAGCCACCTCTCACCCGGGCCCCGGTGTCCCCTTGCTTGATCGCTTTGATAATGCCCAGCAGATGTTCCTGGTGGTTCGGATCGGGCCACACGTCCTCAATACCCAATCGCCCGAAGCGCTGGGTATAAAGCCCCGTCATGGCAACCGCCGGTGAGGCCAGTATACCGACCTTGTTCTGTTCGGGAAAATTGGCGTTTACATACCCGGTCACCACTTCAATCAGGTTGATGACGGGAATATTGACGGCCTGTTGAACCGCATCATAGTAGTAGTGGGCGGTATTACAGGCAATTGTCAAAAAATCGGCCCCCCAGGCTTCTAATCGCCTGCCCATATCCGCCATGCAGGGGCCGGGATCTTCACCATCTCCTTCGATGATGGCTTTTATTCTGGATGGCACTTTGGGATTGTTGTCCACTATGCAACGAATATGATCGGCATCATCCAACGCTGGCGTCAGGCGGATAATACGCTGCATCAGGTCAACGGTTGCCTCCGGGCCCATCCCGCCTAAAATACCGACTATCTTCTCTCTCGGTTCGGTCATCCTGTAATCCACCTGTCAAAAGACGTTACTCAAGACCCTTGCTTATGGGGACAATTTTTTCAGTATCGTTCAACCTTGCCTGAATGTATCCATATAAGCATACAACGCGGGCGATCCACCAGTATGGAGGAACAGTACCTGGGAACCGTCGGCAAAATGCCCCTTGCGCACGAGGTCGATCAACCCCGCGGCCGCTTTGCCGGAATAGACTGGATCCAGGAGAACAGCTTCAGTTCTGGCAAAGAGCTTGACAGCTGCGACCATTGCATCGGTCGGCAGAGAGTAACCCGGGCCGACGTACTGGTCAAAGCAAACAATATCTTCACGGGCAGGGCCGCCTTTGACCCCGAGCTTTTCGGCAAGTTCAACCGCCAGTTTATAGACGATCTCTTCCTGTACGTCTTTCGGTCGGGAAACATTGACCCCGCTGATGGGAATTCCGCCGCTGACGCCCGCCATGCCCACCACCATACCCGCGTGAGTCCCGGCAGAACCCGATGGGACAATGATATGATCGATGTCAAGACGCATCTCGTTGAGCTGGCCCATGGTCTCTTCGGCACAAACCGCATATCCCATGGCACCGATGGCATTGGAAGCGCCGCCAGGGACGATATAGGGTTTTTTACCGGCGGCCGCCAATTCATCGGCCTTTTTACCCATCGCGGCCATCATGTCGGCGCCGCCGGAAACGACTCCGATGCTCTTGACGTCAAGCAACTCAAAGAGAAAATTGTTCCCACTGGCATCCGCCTTGTAGGAGCCGGCAACGCGTTCTTCGAGAATTAGGTGACAATCCAAGCCTTCCTTGGCGGACCAGGCGGCCGTTAGCCGGCAATGATTGGACTGGACGGCGCCGCAGGTGATAATAGCATCCTTGCCTTGATCGAGTGCATCGGCAATGCAGAACTCCAGCTTTCTGGTTTTATTACCGCCGCCGGATCCTGGCAGAAGGTCATCGCGTTTGATATACAGCTTCACCCCACCGCCAAGGGCCTTGCTCAAAGAAGGCATACTCTCGATAGGAGTCGGGCCTTGAAGATAGTTTCTGCGGGGAAATTTGGTGAAATTCATCGGTTTTCCTTTCGACAGTTACTGGTTAATTAGAGTTCGAGTATAGCTTCCACTTCAATCTCCGCACCCAATGGCAGCGCTGCAACCTGAAAGGCGCTTCGCGCGGGATAGGGCTCTTTGAAGTAGTGGGCGTAAACCTGGTTGACGGCTTGGAAATCATTGATATCGGACAGAAAAACAGTGGTCTTGACGGCGCTGTCCAGGGTGGTCCCGGCCGCTGAGGCAATGGCTTCAAGATTCTTAAAAACGATGTGGGCCTTGTCTTCTATACTGCCCTCGGTGATTATACCCGTTGCCGGGTCAATCGGAAGCTGGCCGGAAGTAAACAGCAGGCGGCCGGAAACCACCGCCTGGGAATAGGGGCCGATGGCCGCCGGTGCGCGATCAGTTTTGATCGCTTTTTTAGTCATGGCTCTTTCTCCTTATTTTAAAACCGTCGCTGATACTGCCTGAATGATTTCCAAGATAAGCCGACAGTCATCCTCAGTAAACGTCAATGGAATGCGCATGTCGCACATAACGGCCAGGATGCGCTTTGTGTTGGCCAGGTGGGGCAACTGCCTAAAATAGCGCCAGCTTTCATAGGTACTGGTGAACCCCACAGGCTCTTTGTTACCGAACCATTTGAGTTCGACTCCCCGTTTCAGGCATTCGGCCAGAAATTCTTTGATGGTGGCCTCTTCTTGGCCGGTCAGGGAAAACTGGATGGAGCTGCCCACGTAATTTTCGCGGGGATCCCGCCGGGGACAAGTAATCCCATCAATCAGGTTCAGTCCCCGCTCCAGGATCCGGTAGCGCTCGTTCCAGCGCCGACACTGAACATCCAGGTTCCGCAATTGGGGCCGCAAAATGGCCGCGCGAAGATTGTCCATGCGGCAGGAGTAGTTTGGAACCAAGGTTTTGATGCTTTCAAATACCTCCATGCCCGGCCTTGAGGTATGGCGCTCATAAAGCATGTAGGATCCCGAATAGATAATAGCGCGGGCAATCAGGTCGGGGTCGTCCGTAACCAGCAGCCCCCCTTCTCCTGAATTCATGTGTTTGTAAGTCTGGGTGCTGAAGCAGGCGACCTTACCGAAGGCGCCGGATTTCTTACCGTCCCAGGCGGCGCCCATGGTGTGGGCGCAATCCTCAATCAGGACAAGGCCGTGAGTCGTGCAGATGTCCATAAGCCGGTCCATATCGGTGATATGCCCGCGCATGTGGGAGAGCATGAACCACTTGGCATCCGGGACCGCTGCCTTTTTTTCGAGATCACTGAGGTCGATGGTGTAATCATCTACGATATCAATAAGTTCTATGGCAGCCCCAGCATTTTCAATCGCCCCGGGAACCGGCGCCAGGGTGTACGCGTTGCACAATACCTTGTCGCCGGACTGTACTCCGGCGCTTTTGAGTGCCAGGTACATAGCGCTCCCGCAGGATGCGCAGGCAAGGCAATATTTTTTGCCCATGTACGCTGCAAATTCTTCTTCCAATAGCGCCGCTTCGCCCTTTTCGCCGGGATCGACATTGTACCGATGAAGCTTGCCGGACTTTAGAATGGCCAGGGCTTTTTCGATTCCGTGGTCGCCAATGGGCTCCTGTAAGGTAAAATCCTTGGTGAACCTTTTCGTCTCTGTTGCGGACATGTTAATACTCCCCCAGCATCAGCGGTCTGAAACCCCGATCTATAGCAAAGTACAACCATCCGGTGGTTGTCGGCTAGAATTTGGTTTGTTTATAAACGTCGAAATCCCAGTCCCTGTCGGGAAAATACTTCCTCAGCCGCCAATCGCACGCGCGTGCATGTCCTTCCATGCCCTCGACGCGCGACAACCGGGATGCCGCGCTGCTGATCACTTGGTTAGCCTCTTGGCTGATCTTCTGGTACGTGTATACCTTTAAGAATTTCAGGACATTGAGCCCACCCGAGTAATGTCCGGCTTTTTTGGTGGGGAGGATGTGATTGGTGCCCGAGCACTTGTCACCATGGGGCACTGTACTGCCTTCGCCGAGAAACAAGGATCCATAAGATGTCAGATGCTTGACCCACCAGTCCAGATCCTCGGCCATGACCTGGACATGCTCGGCGGCATACGCATCGTTGACTTTGCAAAGCTCCTCCCTGTCACGGCACAGAACGATTTCACCAAAATCTCTCCAGGAGGATTCCGGAACTTCGGGGTTCGGCATGTCGGCGATGACCCTGGGCATCACTTCCAGCACCTTTTCGCCAAGCTCCCTTGAATCGGTGAAAAGCCACACCGGGGAATCATAGCCGTGTTCGGCCTGGGATACCAAGTCAATAGCGACAGTCATGTAGTCAGCCGTCTTATCCGCAATGATGGCTGATTCGGTGGGGCCGGCAAACACATCGATGGTGCACTTCCCATCGGAAGAGAGGATGCTTTTGGCTTCCGCCACGTAAGCGTTTCCGGGACCGGCCAAAATATTGGCGGGTTTGCCGGTAAACAGTCCAAAGGCCATGGTGGCAATGGCCTGTACACCGCCCATTTCGAGAATGATGTCGGCACCGGCCACATCCAGGGCATAGACAACCGCAGGGGCAATGCTTTCGCCGCGTGGTGGAGATGCAGCAATAACGGTTTGCACACCGGCCGCTTTGGCTGTGGCAACGCTCATGAGAGCTGAGCAGGCGTGCGCAAAACGTCCGCCGGGAATATAACATCCGGCAACATCCATGGGAATTATGCGCTGGCCCAGACGGACGCCGGGTATGGTCTCTATTTCGAATTCACGCAGGCTTTCCTTTTGGGCCGCGGCGAACCCGTGCACCTGCTCGTGGGCAAACCGGATATCCTGCTTGATGTCCTCGGGCACCGTCGCGATAAGGCGTTGTTTCTTTTCTTCGCTGAGAATAAAATCTCCCTCCCAATCGTCAAACTTTTTCGCCAGGTCGGCAACGGCCCGCTCACCGTTTTCCTCTATTTGAGCAAGAATATCTTTCACGATGCCGCGAATTTTTTTTGTATTGGACTCGGCCGTTTTCTCGGCTTTTTTGATGTACTCCATCTCCACCCTCATTTTATTAAATATTTTATAAAACAAATCTTGTCATACCCAGATTGCCGCCTGCTTTCTCATCTTTGTTCAAATACACCGTGGGTGAATCGGCCGGTACTCTAGCGCTCTGTTAAGGATGACTTGAATACCGGCGTTGCGTTTATTGGAAAATCGAGTTCAGTAGATCAGGCAGCCACAGGGTCAGCGTTGGAAAGTAGGCGATCAGAAACACGACCAGCACACTCACAAACACGAATGGCAACGCATTTACGGATATGTCCTCGAGCGATGTCCTAGCCACGCCAGAGGCAATGAACATGTTTTCCCCGAGAGGTGGCGTGGCAAATCCGATTTCACAGCAACAGACCAGCACGATGCCGAAATGGATGGGGTCAACACCAAGGGAAACCATAACCGGCAGCAGAACCGGGGTTACCAGCATGATGGTGGCCAGCGTTTCCATAAACATGCCCATGAACAGCAGAAAGAGGATGATCAGCACCCAGATGAGATAAAGGTTCCCGGTGAGGTCCAATAGTCCCTGGGCGATCAGATCTGGAATTTTATTTATGGTGAGCAGTTGACCGAACGCCAGGGCGGTAAACATGATAATCAATACGCGGCCGGTGATCCAGGTGGTGCTTTCAAGGGCCTTCATGACCCCCTGGAGTTCGATTTCTTTATATATAAAGATACCGACGAAAAGGGTATAAAAGATGGAGACGATGGCTGCCTCGGTGGGAGTAAAGAATCCGGTGTAGATGCCGCCCAGGATAATTACCGGAGTCAACAACGCCCAGAACCCTTCTTTCATGGTCACCCAGACTGTTTTGGGGGACAGTTTCTTACCATCGCCTTTGTATTTTTTCCTTTTGGACTGGAAGAAATTCATGGTCATAAGGCCCACCGCCAGCATGATGCCGGGGATGAATCCGGCAATGAAGAGATCCGCTATGGATTGGGAGGCGGCCACACCATAGATAACCATTGGAATGCTTGGCGGAATCACCACGCCCAGTCCGCCGGATGAAGAGGTGACGGCGCCGGCGTACCCACGGTCATACCCGTGGCGAGTCATGGCCGGGATCATCAGCATGCCGACAGCAGCGGTGGTTGCCGGTCCGGAACCGGAGATCGCTCCGAAAAACAGACACGACAAAATAGTGGAAGCGGCCATACCGCCGGTGAACGGGCCGGCCAAGGATTCAGCAACAGCCACCAGTCGCCTGGATATGCCTGCGGACTCCATCAGGGCACCGGATAGGATAAACGCCGGCAGTGCCATAATTGGAAAAGAGTTGACCGATGTGTAGGCAATTTCAACGAGTCCTTCCAGCGGCTTCCCGCTGACGATCATGCCGCCCAGGGCAGCGGCGCCCAGAGAAAGCGTAATAGGCGCGCCGAGAATCAAGAGACCAATAAAGGTGATGAAGATGACAGCGGTAACACTCATGATGTCACCCCGCTTTCCGGAAGCGTGTCGTCCTCTTCGTCGTCACCCGTGTCTATGGCGTCTACATCAGCAATCTCAATTTTCAATATATGCCGCATGATATTGACTTGGATGATGCGAATGGTCATGAGCGAGAAAGCGATGGGAAAAATCATAAATATATAGGCCATGATCCAGTCCAGGGTAGACGAATACTCTGGATACTCAAACCCTTCCTTGATCACGCTGATGCTGTAATAAATCATGGTGCAATTAAAGGCGATCCAGACAAGATCGGAGATAAACATAGAAATATTGCCGACAATCTCGGGAAAAATCCGAAACTGGAAGGTCACCCGGTTGTGCGCGGCAAGCCTGGCCGCATATGTTGCCCCTAGAAAAACAAACCACACGAATGCCATGCGGGAGAGTTCCTCACCCCAGGCGATGGAGGCCGGCAGTGGGTAATGTGCAAAGACGGCAATGTACTGGGACAGCCAGTGAAAGAAGCCGAACACCAGTCGGAGGACAATCTGGAGAAACAGCAGGCAAACGAAAAATACCAGCAGAATCTGACACAGATAGCTCTCGATATTATCCAGAAGTTTGAGAATTAGTTTGGATCGCATATAGTCGCTCCAGTTTCAGGAATACATCTGCCCGGCGGCTGCCGGGCAGATGTGCCAAGATGTTACTGTCCAAGCGATTTCAGTACAGCGTCGACTTCACCTTTCCCGCCGACGCTCTTGTAGAACTCAGGCCAGACCTTGTCCATCGCGATCTTGGCCCACTGGTCTTCATCTTCGATTTCCATGTATTTCACGCCTTTTTTCATCATGTTCTGGCGTGCGTTTTCCGACTGGGTCACGCTGAAGAGCAGGTTGTACTGCTGGGCCTCGATGCCTGCGCGCATGAGCATGGCCTGGTCTTCGGCAGACAATTTCTGGAAAAATTTCTCGCCCACAACCAGGGGCTGCAGAGAGAACAAATAGTGGACCTCGGAGGTATATTTCTGGACCTCGTAGAATTTCATGGCGTAGTTGGTGATGTGCGGGTTGTCCTGTCCATCCACCACACGCTGCTGCAGGGCGGTAAAAGTTTCCGGCCATGCCATTGGAATCGGCTCGGCGCCAAGCGCTTTCCAGGTGCCGATCATGATGGCGTTTTTCGGAACCCGAATCTTCAGGCCTTTGAGTTCAGCGAGGTTGGTCACGGGTTTCTTGGAGTTGGTCAGAACGCGGAAATTAGAGTAGGCCCATCCAAGCACGCGGACGCCGGCTTCCTTAATGAGAACGGCACGCCATTTGTCTCCCAGCTCGCCGGTGGTGGCCTTCACGGCATCATCAAAGCTCTTCATCAGGTAGGGAAGGGTTAAAATACCCACGGATTTTGCAAACGGGGTGATGTTGTTAACCGCGACAACGGCTCCGTCGATGGATCCCCGGCGGGAGTCTTTAACCATTTTCTGCTCATCACCAAGCTGGCCGGCAGGGAAAATATCAATCTTGTATTTTCCTCCGCTGGTTTTCTCCACGATCTCTTTGAAGCGGAGTGCCAGAACACCCTGATCAGAATCGATGGGATCCCCCAGACCGATCTTCAATGTCTTTGCCGCAAATGCAGATACCGGCAGCATCAAGGTCGCTACAAAAACCATTAATAGACTCATAATTATAAATCGTTTCATGCTTCCTCCTTGGTTGAAATTGGTTAATGATCTTCTGTCAGCAGTGGCACCGGATGCCCTTTTGCAGAAAAAATAGGATGGAATATATAACAAACGGCATATGGCGAATCGTTCATGTGCCGTGATTAAAAGCGACATTCTAAGGAATGCGCGTGGCGGACGCGAATGGACAGAGCGGGTATGTACGCAGCCAAAATTGTGTCCATGAATAGTTACTGATAATGATGTTTGTACCAGGTGGTGCCACCTTCTTCTTACGGTGGCTTAGGTGCTCATAATCTGGAAATGTCTCGAGTGTCAATTGATTTTTTAAAATATTTTATAATATATTTTAAAAAATAAATTCTATTTGAAATAGAAACTCACTTGGTTTGAGGGTTGTTCTCTTTTTCAAACAGTTTTGATTAAGAAATTAAGAGCATTTAACGTGCTGATAATTTAATACTTATAGAATATTGACAATCACAGGACTAATTTTCTATGGTGCATCACCATGTGCCCGTTGGAGGGTATCAGTTTCGTTATACCCCTATGATGACATTGAGGTATCTGATTCTTTTATGAATTGCCTGGTCGTTGCCGCACACCCCCTGCCGGAAAGTCTTTGCATGGCACTTACCCAACAGGTGGTGACCCAGCTGAAAACAGCCGGACATACGGTCGTTTTAGAGGACCTGTGTACCGACAATTTTGATCCCTGCCTGTCCCCTTCCGAAAGGGCCAGTTACTATAGTGCCGCTTATGATGCGACGCAAGTAACCGGCCCGGTGGAACGTTTACTGACGGCGGAGGCCCTGGTGTTGCTTTTTCCCACCTGGTGGTTCGGCTTTCCGGCGGTATTGAAAGGCTGGTTCGACCGGGTGTGGGCCCCCGGAATCGCCTATGATCACGCCCGCGACTTCGGGCCTATCAAGCCCCGGCTGAAAAATCTGAAAAAAGTGCTGGCGGTCACCTCCCTGGGCGCACCCTGGTGGGTGGACCGACTCATCATGCGCCAACCAGTCAAAAAGATCTTGAAAACTGCTCTGTTGAGCACCTGTGCCCCCGGATGTACGTTCGAGATGCTGTCGCTCTATAAAGCTGAAAACCTGCCGCCGGCCAGGGTTGCCCGCTTTTCGGAACGTATTGAAAAACTGCTCGCGCGCTGGCCGCGCGTTTAAGCAAAGGGAGTCCATGGAAAAAAACAAAACCAAGCTCATGACCATCGTCAGTATCCTACTCGTCTCCGGATTCCTGGTAACCAGCCTGGCGGCTTACTTTGTTTCCCGCACTTCTTTGCGATCGGAAATCGCCGACAACTCCCTGCCTCTTACCGGCGACAACATCTATTCGGAGATCCAGAGAGATCTGCTACGGCCGGTGTTTATCTCCAACCTGATGGCAGCTGATACGTTTTTACGTGACTGGGTTCTTCAGGGGGAACAGGACGAAACCCAGATTCGGAAATATCTCAAAGAAATCCAGACTCGATATGGTACGTTCACCAGCTTTTTCGTGTCTGATCGCACCCGCATATACTACCATGGGGACGGTATCCTGAAAAAAGTGTCCCCCGCCGAACCGCGCGATCGCTGGTACTACCGGGTCAAGAATTTGCAGACCGAATACGAACTGAACATCGACCCGGACATGGCCAATAAGGACACTATGACGATCTTTGTAAACTACCGCGTGTATGACTATGCGCAGAATTACATAGGTGCTACCGGCGTGGGACTGACCGTCAGTGCTGTGAAAAGCCTTATCGAAAAGTACCAAAAAAAATACGACCGCCAGATCTACATAATTGATAAGGCCGGCGACGTAAAACTGGCTGGGACCAGTTTTCCCAAAGCCGTCCGCAATGTATTCAAAGAAGGACGCTTGGCCGACTTTGCCCAGACCATTCTCTCCGGACGGGAAAGCTCTTTCAGTCATCGCACCGGCAGCGACACCATTCACATCAATGCGCGTTTCATCCCGGAGTTCGGCTGGTACCTTATTGTGGAGCAGGCCGAAAACAAAGCCACCCGTCAGATTTTCACCACCTTGCTGATGAACCTGGCCATCGGCCTGGTGGTTGCGGCCGTGGTCCTAGTGCTGGTGTCGCTCACCATCAAGGCATACCAAAGCCGGATCGAAACCCTACGGGGCATCGTACCCATCTGCTCTTTCTGTAAACAGATCCGCGATGATCAGGGCTACTGGAACCAGGTGGAGGCCTACGTGTCGAAACACACGGACGCCACCTTCAGCCACGGTGTCTGCCCGGCTTGCAAGGAAAAACATTATTCACAATATCTGAAAAAACCTGGAAGAGAGCGCAGTACCTGATGATCCGCTGGCGTAAAACTGCATAAAACGCATACCCCTCTTTCCACCCACGAAGAGGAGTAATTATACTATATAAGCAATCGTAAAGAAGTGGTAATACGCTACTGCCTGGTTTGACGCCCTAACCACATACATGCCGTCCGGGTGGCGGAATATATGCGTAAGGCTGCCGGAATCGAACCACGACTTGACTCCCGGGGCAAAATAGGCGAACCTACTACATGGGTGGACGCAAAACTGGTCGTCCGAAAAGGCTTCTTCAGATTCCCGGATCACAAAGACGTCCTGGCTGCCGTTCAACAGGCACTCTAGATGAACGCCGAATACATGACCCCTTTTCCTCATTTTCCGGTCCCATAGCCCTCCATACGCCGTGCTAATTCTTTTCGCAGTTGCATGATACGTGTCTTGCGCTAAACCGTACTATCCATTTTGCTGCGTTTTTAGATTCACTAATCAGATTAAGTCTTTGTTCCATGCGAAGTGCCACCTTAGATGTAACGTTGGGGTCAAGGGTTACATTCCATCCAATAGGAGGCCGACATGAAAACCATTCTTACCATTACGTGTGTTCTGGGGGGGGTAATTCTGACGCTCATCAGCGGAGCGGCCCAGGCTACCGCAAGTCAGACGGGGCCGATTACCATTGGGGTGCTGGAAAACGCAAAATTCGCATTTGCCCCCATGATGAAAGGCTCGTTCAATCTGGCCTTGGAAAAAATCAACGCCAAAGGGGGAATCAAGGGCCGCGCCATCAAACTGGTATTTGCCAATGACGGTGGCAACAAAAAGATGGGCATCGAGGCGGTTAAAAAACTGGTAAAAACCGACAAAGCGGTGATGTTGGTGGGTGGCTACTCCAGCAGCAATACCCTTTATATGGCCCAGATCGCCGAACGGCTTGATATACCCTTCCTGGTTTGTACGGCGGCCGATGATCGCATTACCCAACGAAAAAAAATAAACATATTCAGGCTCAACCCGCCAGCAGCCAGATATACAAGAGGCCTCGAGGAACTCCTGACTCAGAAAATTAAACCCGCCAGCATGGCGATCATTTACGAAAACAGCCCCTACGGCACCGGTGGCGCCATGCAGATGATGTGGTTCTGTCGGGAAAACGACATCGAACTAAAAGCCATTATTCCATACCATAAAGAGCGCGCCGGCTCTGCGTATTTCAAACGCCTCTTACAACCATTACAAAGAAACCAGCCCGATGCCATCTATATGGTGTCCTATATGAAAGATGCCGTGGCTCTCGTCAAACAGATCCGGGCCCAAAAGATATGGTCTCTTTTGTGCGGCGGGGCCGGCGGATTTACCCATCCTGATTTTATTCGGCTGACCGGGCCGGCATCCCAACATCTTTTAACAGCCACCTTGTGGACGGCTGACCAGCAAGATGCTCTGGCAAGGCAGTACGCTGAGAGTTATCGTGCCAAATTCAACCAAGAACCGGATTATCACGGTGCCGAAGCCTATTCAGCGCTGCTGGTAGCGGCGGATGCCCTCAGGCGCAGCAAGACGTTTAGACCCAGTGATATCCGGCGGTCTCTGGGGAAGGTCGACTTAAAGACGCCTTTCGGAAAAGTCGTTTTTGGAACCCACGGCAAGTATGATCGGCAAAACAGTCAGGCAACGCTGGTGCTGCAGGTGGTGGAAAATCAATACCGGTGCGTCTGGCCTGAAAAGGTATCGGTAGCTGAATTGTTTTTGCCCCTAAGTAAAAATCCGGGTATGGAGCGACAGGCTCCCGAATAGCGGGACAAGTTTGGCCCTGAGGACCTGGTTTTCAAGGTCATGAAACGGCCAGGATTCCGGAAGTGGTTTCAAAACGTTGAACGCTCCCTGCAGAAACAGCAGGAAATCGTCCCCCGTAAGGAATATTGCTATCTTGTATACGCTCGCTAACCCCCGCTGCAAGCTGCGGGGAATGCGCTCACTTCTCGGGTCAATCGGGCTCAAGGTCAAGGCGGCCGCGAGGTGCCCCGCGTTGCGGGACTTCCCGCTTGATCTATTCCTTTATGGTGGGTCGTAAACCGGAGGTGCCAGCGAAGCCAATGCCCATCGTGGTAAATACATCAGGTATTTCGAGGATAGCGCGGGAGCTTCACTTCGTGCTGAACCGAGTGCCCAACGCCGAGATTTAGTTCGAGGGGAGGTTTTGAAACCACTTCTAAAAACGCCCATGCCCGGCAAAGGCCCCCCGAATGAAACGCATCATCTCCCGGATAATGCGTTCATCATCCAGGACAGCCTCCGGCCCGATAAAAATCTTCATGCGCTCTTTGAAATAATCGGAGGTATAGGAATACTGGAGCATCATGATCAGGTTGTCGAGGCAAAAGGAGGCTACCCGGTCGTCAATGGCCGGGTCCAACTGCCCGGCCGCAGCCGCCTTTTTTATGAGAGCCCGATAAAAGCCTGACGAGATGGTTTCCATCTGGCCGGACAACTGCCGCGAGAGATGGGACAATCCTTCCGAGGTCATATCCAGGTAAATCTGGGTCAACTCCGGGTACTGTTTGGAATACGACTGGGCGGCCCGCAACAGTTTCTCGATGCTTTCAAAAATATCATCTTCCGTTTGCGCGACTTCATTGATAACACCTTCGAGCAAGGCGTGCGCCCGGTCGATAATCGTGAGAAACAGGTCATCCTTGGAACCGAAATAATTGTACATGGCCCCAATGCTGATTCCGGCCTGCTGGGCAATCCGGTTGATATTGGCCCTTGGAAATCCCTTGGCCGCAAATTCCGCTGTCCCGGCATCCAGAATCCGAGCCTGCTTCTCTTCAGATATTTTTTCGAACGCTTTTTTGTAGTGCTTTTCCATGAGTGAGTGATAACTCACTCACATCATTATTGTCAATAAAAAACATTTAGTTACCAAATTTGACACCTTTTGAGAGCCACCAATTTTTTACTTGACATTTAAATAGATTTCCTCCATGGTAAAAAAACGAGTGAGTAATCACTCACTACACCCTGCAAATGTTCCCGCTTCCAGCAACGAGGCCTTTCCCGAAAACTTGGACTGCGAGGTTCCCATGGCTAAAAATAACAACGTAGCCTACCCAGTTTACCGCGACGCCATCGAAGGCTTGCGACTGCCTCTGGCTTTTGTAGACCTGGATGCATTTGACGCCAATATCGCGTATGTGGCCGCTACGCAAAAGGAAACCGGCAAAACCATCCGGGTCGCCTCCAAGTCCATCCGCAGTATCGCCCTGCTCCGGCGTGTTTTCGATATCGGCGGCCCGGCCTTTCAGGGCATTCTCGCTTTTACCCTGGAAGAAGCGGCCTATCTGGCTGAAAACGGGTTTGATGACATCATTGTGGCTTATCCTTCCGTCCAACCGACGGATCTGGACCTCATGATCCAGCTGACCCGCAAGGGCATCCGACTCTCTCTGGTCATCGACTCCCGCGAACAGTTGGAACACTTGTCTATGCGCGGCCGTGAAGCAGATATCACTCTCGCGGCCTGCCTCGATATCGACATGTCCTGGCGGCCATTTGGCAAATTGGCTCATCTGGGTGTTCGCCGCAGTCCGGTCCGCCAAGCCGACGAGGCCGTGGATTTGGTCCGGTATGCGGCCGAGTTGCCGAACGTTACCATCGAAGCCGTTATGGGATACGAGGCCCAGATTGCATCGGTCAATGATGCAATCCCCGGCAAACAATTGATGAACACTGTGCTACGCCTGGTCAAGCGCCGCTCCATGCGTGAACTCACCAAACGGCGCGAACGGATTGTAGCTGCCCTCCGCACGGCCGGCTTCGCTATCAGCGTGATCAACGGTGGCGGTAGCGGCAGCTTGGTCGCCACCGGTCGGGATCCGTCCGTCACTGAAGTCACCGCCGGCTCAGCTTTTTTTGCCCCGGGTCTTTTCCGACACTTTCACGACGTCAGCTTTCAACCGGCGGCTTTTTTCGCCCTGCAAGTCGCCCGGATACCGGCGCCGGGCATGGTTACCTGCCAAGGCGGGGGGTATATCGCATCGGGTGAAACCGACCTGAACAAACGTCCCTGGCCAGTGATGCCGGCCGGGCTAAGCTATATTGGTATAGAGGGCGCCGGTGAAGTGCAGACTCCGCTGACCCTCCCGCCGTCTTGCCCCGGGTTGTCCGTGGGAGACCCAATCTTCTTCCAGCATGCAAAGGCCGGAGAATTGTGCGAACGCTTCAACAGCCTGCACTTGATTCAGGATAAACGCCATATCGGTGAGGTCGCTACCTATCGCGGCGCCGGCAAGGCGTTTTTATAAAAAGGAGAACTACCGTGCACACTGTCCAATCCCAACCCTTTGATTTCATTTTTATCGGTGCCGGAATAGCAGGCCCCTTTATCGCCCACGAATTGTGCCGGGCGGGAAGCACTTGCCTGATGATCGAGGCGGGCCGTCACTATACCCGCCACACGTACCCGCGCAATGAATTGGATGGCACCTCCCAGATGTACTGGTCCGGCGGAATCGAATTATCCACCGATGCCAAACTGGTATTTCTACGCCCCAAGGTGGTCGGCGGAGGGTCAATCGTCAACCAGGCCCTGGTCGATCGCTTTGATGATGAAGCTTTTGATGCCTGGCGGGCAGCTTCCGGGGTCGATTTTTTCAATGTCGACGACATGGAGCCCTGGTACGAAAAAGCGGAAAGTGAAATCGCCATCCAGGAAATACCGGCGGAAGTGCGCAACCAGAATGCCAGAATTTTTCAGGAAGGCTTCGAGAAGCTGGGTTATCATCTGGCCCCCCTGCACCGGGCTCAGAAAGACTGCCGCTACGGAGACGGCAACTGCTGTATCGAATGCCTGAACGGCTGCCGCATCGGCAGCAAACAGAGCACTCCGGAAACCGTTTTAAAAAGGGCCCTGGAGCATGGACTGCAACTCGTGCCAGAAACGGAAGCGGAGCAAATTTCGGAAATTGACGGCGGTGTACAGGTACTGTGCCGGGACCCGTTAGGGCGACAGATGACGTACCGGGGCCGCAACCTGATACTGGCCGGCGGGGCCATCGGCAATTCCCGGCTGCTGCTCAACTCCGGATATATCCGGAAGCTGCCCCATATCGGGCATGATTTCTACTGCCACCCCCAGTATATGAATTTCGGAATTTATGCCGAACCGGTGAACGCCCACATCGGTGCCTTCCAAGCCTTCAAATCCGATGACCCCGGATTCCGGCGGGAAGGATTCAAGCTGGAAAACGTATACGCCGGCCCCGCGGCCATTGCCATGCTGGTCAGCGGTTTTGGCCAAGGGCATCATCGGTTCATGGAAAAGCTGTCCCATTTTGCCTGTATCGAAGTGTGCACTCGGGACACCCAGCCGGGCCGTATAAAAGTCAATCGCAAGGGCAAGGTAATCATCCACAAGGCGTGCAACCAGGCGGATATGGACCGTTTTGCAAAGGGTACCCGGGTCATCGATGAAATTTTTCGATCAACCGGGGCCCTGGAAGTCGTACACGGGTCATTTGGAATCGGCCTGCACCTGATGGGCGGTTGTGTCATCGGGACCGATCCCAGCCGCAGTGTTGTCGACCCCGAGTTCCGCCTGCACGGAAAAAAGAATATCTTTATTGCCGATTCAAGCATTTTTCCGAATGCGCCCGGTATCAATCCATCGCTCACTATCATGGCCCTTTCCAAAATGGCCGCCGACCGAATTTTGAGGAATTTGCAATCATGAAAATATCGCGCTATTTTACCCGCAACCAAATGCTTGGACTTCTTAAAACAGGCGATGTCATCCTGCCCGGGACCGAGCAGTCACCCTCTTTTTCACAAACCGGCTGCATCGAGTATATCGACCGAATGGCGGCCTTCCTGAGTGCCGATGACCTTACGGGGCTGCGGATCCTGTTCTCCGTTTTTCGCTGGTCCCCCCGTTGGCTGATTCGGTTATTGATGCGGATGTGCGCCCACAACCGCTCCTATCCCGGATTTCTCGGCGCCGGACTCCGGATGCTTGAAATCGGCCTGAAAGGCGCGACCATGAGCCTTTACTACGCCAACCTGACCCACCCCGACTACCAAGATGAAAAAGTCTTCGATGTAATCGGATGGAACCCAAAAATTGTGCTGCGTGAAAGTGATCTGGCTCCGGAGGCGCCCTCCGGACCAGCTGTAGATTACGACAACCCGAGTCCGGATGATGTAGCCGCCATTTACGCCCGCGCGCGGCAGGCCCAGCCGGATATCGAATCATGGGGTGTTGCCAAGCGGCTGGAATTTATCTCCCGGCTGAAGGAAATCATCATTGCCCGCCAGACTTATATCCTGGATCGCATCCAGCAGGATACCGGCAAGTCGCGCACGGATGCCCTCACGGCGGAAATTTTCGGGACGCTCGACCATTTGGACTACCTGGAAAAAAAGGCCCGGAATATCCTGGCCGACCGTAAGGTGCCGACACCCTTTGCGCTTATGGGGAAAAAATCACGGATTTACTTTGAGCCAATGGGAACCACCCTGATTGTCTCCCCCTGGAACTATCCTTTCTATCAGGCAATTGTGCCGATCACCCTCTCTTTTACCGTGGGCAATGCCGTCATTTACAAACCGGCCAGCGCCACCCCCTTGAAAGGCTTGGTGGAAGAACTCCTGGCCGAAGCCGGATTTTCGCCTGACTGGGTCCAGGTGGTATACGGTGCCGGCCGTCAGGTCGGAGACCAGTTGATCGATCAACGTCCGGACAAGATCTTTTTTATCGGCAGCCAGACAGTTGGTCAGCATATCATGCGACAGGCCGCCGAGCACCTTATTCCGGTTGAACTGGAGTTGGGCGGCAAAGATCCCATGATCGTTTTTAATGATGTGGATATTTCCAGGGCCGCTGCCGGCGCTGTCTGGGGGGCCTTTACCAACACGGGTCAGTCCTGCACATCGGTTGAAAAGCTGTTTGTCCATCAAAGCATATACCGACGTTTTATGGATGCCCTGGTGCGCGAAACCTCCCGGCTAACCCTGGGCACGGATCCCGCGGGTGGTGCTGACATCGGCCCTATGACCACCCCTTCTCAGATCACCGTGATCGCCGAGCAGGTAGCCGATGCCAAGGCAAAGGGTGCCCGTTTTCTGACCGGCACTGACTGGGACGGCCGCTCCGCCGCTATACCACCCATGGTCGTGGATCAGATATCGGAAGATATGCAGCTTGATCAGGAAGAGACGTTTGGTCCGCTTCTACCGGTGATCTCATTTACAGATGAAGCCGAGGTCGTTGCCATGGCGAACGCAGGTGAGTTTGGTTTGTCGGCCAGTGTCTGGTCGGATGACCTGCAACGGGCCGACCGGGTTGCCCGGGCCATTGTAACCGGAAATGTCTCCATCAACAACGTTATGTTGACGGAAGGCAACCACGCGCTGCCTTTTGGGGGCGCTAAAAAAAGTGGTATCGGCCGCTACAAAGGCGAATTCGGATTTTACTGTTTTGCCAATATCAAATCAATCCTCATCGATAAGAACAGCAACAAGATGGAGGCTAACTGGTTTCCCTACACCCAAAAGAAATTTAACCTCTTTACCGATTTGACCACGCAGATCTACTCACGTGGGATTCTCTCTACCGTCAAAGCGGCCGTCAGCGGTCTAAAATTGGAATCCTATGTAAAAAAGATCGCTAAGAAGAATGCCGGAAACAGTGAATCTTGACAGGGTGACTGCGTTTCATCTATACAGTCCATAGAAGTTTTCGCCGCGCCCACAACCGGCATACTCGGGAAAATGATACGGCCGCTATGAAACCCTGTACAAAAACAGCTTTAGCCCTTGCCCTTTGCCTGGCTCTAATCGGCTGTGCCGGCGAACCGGTTTACCGTCCCTTCAGGATCCTATACGATCTGACCGTCAGCTTGGCAGACCCGGCCTGGGATGGGAAAAATATTCCGGCAGGACAGCAATGCCCCGATTTCGGCGGCCAGGGCGCCACCCCGGCCCTGACGGTTCAAAATATTCCACCCAAGGCAAATGCCTTGATCCTGGTCTTCAGCAACAAGAGCCATATCCCCCTGGACCAGGGCGGCCAAGGCCGCATCGGCTATCGGTTTGCGCCAGGAACTGAATCCCTTACCCTGCCGTCGATTTCCGGCAACACCTTCGACCTGCCGGAACCCTTCTTTGTAATCGCGGCGCACCGCAAACCATTTCAGAGCAAGCCCGGCGCCTACCTCCCCCCCTGCTCCGGCGGCCGGGGCGACCTTTATTACGTGCTGGTGAAAGCGATCTGGATTCCAGAGTCACCGGAGATGGAGGCGGAGGTGCTGGGGCAAGGCAAACTCTTCTTAGGCCGCTATTAGAAGCGGTTTCAGGCCCCCCCACAGGCTCAATCCCTGCGTTGGACGCAAACATCAAATCCTCGAAATACTCGGTGTATTCCTCCGGTTTAATGTTCGCATCCGCCTTGGCCTTGAACCTGTGGGGGGGCCTGAAACCGCTTCTATTTCCATTTTAACCACTCATTCCAATTCAGCTAAGCGAATAATTAGAAACAAAATCTTACGCCAGCACTTTGGAGAAGTTTCGCACCCATCCAAATCTACTTAACACATCCTGCTTTACAGAAAACGGATGGGATTTTATTTGGTCTCTATCATTTTTGCGGCGATTTCTTTGAAGAGTTTTACGGCGACCAGGGCGGTGATGCCGGTGGGGTCTTTGAGGGGATTGTATTCTACGATATCGGCACCGATGATCGGGGCGTCGATCGCCTGGATGATATCCAGCACGTCGCGGGTGGTATAACCGCCCGGTTCGGGATGGGAAACGCCGGGCGCAAATGCAGGGTCCAGCACATCCAGGTCCAGCGACAGATACAGTGGTGCTCCGGATTGTGGCGGGTTAAAGCTCCGGCGGTCTTTCATCTCACATACTTCTACATCCCACCGGGCCGCCTGTTCGCGCTGGTGGGGCGTAAGGGTCCGAATACCGGCCTGGATTAATTTTTGGGCCAGGTTCTCCTCCATGATCCGGGCGAAGGGGCTGGCATTGGAATAGCGGCTGCCCGCAAACGTGTCATATAGATCGGCATGGGCATCCAGATGCAAGATCGTCAAATCGGGATAGCTGTCCGCATGGGCGCGCACCAGGGGATAGGAGATGGAATGGTCCCCGCCTATAAATATGGTTCGCATCCCCCGGGAGAGCAATTCAGACGCAAAGCCTTCAATCTGGGCCAGCCATTCACCCCCGGGATCGGGTCGCCGGTTGCCGGCATCGAAAAACCAATCCATATCTGCCAAGTCAAGGCCGTTTTCGCAGCACTGGTTGGTTGAACCAGAGTAATAAGCCTCCCGGATACGGTCCGGTGCACCGGCGGCACCCGGCATGAAAGAGGACTGCCCGTCATAACAGATGCCGGCCAAGGCAACCGTCACCTGGTCTTTTGGCAAGGTAACATCGGGCAATCTTCGCATGCTAGTCTCTATTTATCCAGCGGCACAAAGCCAAAGCCGCGGTAAATCTCCCCTGCGGCCGGGCTGGTTATAAATTCAATGAACTTCTCCGCATTTTTAGGATTCGGTGCTGCTTTCAGACGGGCAATGTAGTAGTTGACCCGGTCACGTTGATCGAGGGCTGCCCCGGGTTCCACCGCGTCGACGGAGCGGCCGGCTGTGCGCGCATGCTGAACTTCGGTGGCCCAGACCGGTCCGACATCCACGTTGCCGAGTTCGATTCGCAAGGGCGTTTCGCGGTGATGCACCCGGGTAAATATTGCCGTGCCCGTATCCCTTTTTTGCTCCATTATCCTCTGGACCAGCGCGTCACCCCCGGCCGCCCGGTACATGTCCATAATATGGAACCCAATATCTTCATTCGCCGGGTCCGGCTGCGATATTCGAATGTTCCCCTGGGCAAGATCCATTACGGCCTTAACATCCGCCGGGTTGCCGGCAGGCACCATCAGGGTCAGCCGGTTATGCAGGTAACATGTATAATCACCGGGTTCCAGGTGCCCCGCAGCCACCAGCTGCTCCATGGCCGCCCTGTTTACCGAGGCATAAACATCTGCCTGGACGCCGAGGCGCTGCGCCTTGAAGCGGGCGCCGCCGGCCAGGATCTGTTTCAGGGAAAGGCCCGGTGGCAGAGTCTGGTAATAGATGCGTTCGATTTCAGGGTACTGCTGCTGAAAGGTCTTGATCAGAGCCGGCATGACCATAAACTGATTGCCGGCCATGAACAGGGATAAATCCGCTTCACCTATAAATTCAATGTGATGCAGATCGTCAGCCCGATCTTCCGGTATCTCTGGTAATTTTTGCAGGTCCGTCATGTGGGCGCCCTCCACTTTTTAGTCGGAACACCGGCATCCTATGATTCCCGCTCAGCCAGGGGCTGGCAGTACCATGGCAACACATTGTTCATGTTTGTTTTATATCGATATGCCCCGGGTAATTTTCTGATCCCGCCCCGCTGGGCAAAGCAGTATTCAGCTATCCGCATCCGACGGAAACTTGCGGTCAAAACGTTCTGCATCTTCAATCAGATCGATACCCTTCTCGGTGATTGAAGCGGTACAGGCCACGAAAGGGGGCGCCTCGATGGATTTACCCAACTCGACGAACCCGCATTTTTCCAGGTAGACGGTATTCCAGTTGAGCGCTTTGGGTTCCACCTGACAATGCTCGGCAACCATCTCCATTTCAAGCGGGGCGTAGGGAAATTCCATAAAATGGGTGTAAAGCAATTCGATGATATTGCGACGTAACCGAAACCACTGTCGCGTATCTGAATTTTTTGAGTCATTGTCCATACAAACTCCAAACCCGGCAGCGTCGCAACGATGGGGCTGCGTCGATTGGGCAGACTGGGACCATTCGATTTTTAAAACAAGCAGACTGCAGGGTCAAGCAGTTTAAACTTGATTGAAATAAGAGGGAGCATGGCAAACTGCGCGCACTTTCCTAAACGATATTAACTGGCTGAGGTTTAGCACGCCCGAAATGCGCAATCAGCAATTCATGCTGAAAAGTGTGCCATAATTTTGGCGCCCAACAGTTTATGCTGCCGGAGAGCACCCATTGGCACCCGTAAAACACAGAGATTACCGTTCAATTTTAATTAAGTTAACGACTTGTATATATTAAGTTTTATTCATTAAAGCAAGACCTGACCGGCAAATCGCATAAGTTTGCGTGTCAAGTGGCAAACTTTTTGCTATTAATAGCCTACAACTTTTCGAGCGCCCTTAAACACGCGCTGGAAGTGGCCCGGAAGCTATAGTTGACAAGGGAAGGTTTGGATTAGACACCGAAGTTGAACTGGGATAGCCACGGAGGGATTGCATGGACGCAAGAAAGCCGATCACCAGGCGGCGCAAATGGAAGCGGTTTAAAATCAAAGGCGGTGCCATTGTGCTGCTGCACAAAGCCCGGCTGCTGGATATCGGCAAACCGAAATTGATAGAATTGGGCCCCGTTATCGACATCAGCATGGGCGGTCTGGCGGTCCAATTTGTAGAAAGCAAAAACCGACTGCACGAGTCGGAAACCATCTCCATTTCCATCCCTTCTATCGGCGTGACCTTGCCGGATTTGCAATGCAAGGTCATCTTTGAAAAGGTCCTTACCACCTTGCCCAACGGCAAGAAAATTTATAACCGTAGCGTTGAATTCGTAAACCTGACAAAGATCCAGAACCTGCAACTGGAATCCTTTATTCGCAAGCACACATTTCACACGATTCCTGACCGTCGTTCAGGCAAGGATCGGCGTGTATTCAACGATCCCGATTTCAATCCGGCAGATAATCGGCGCTCCGGAATCGAACGCCGGGTCTATACGCGCTAGTTACCCTTCGAACGCGGCGATTTCCAAAACGATATGCACTCCGGACTTACCCGCCGCGGGGTAGCCGGCAAGCAGGTTCAGGGTGTTCAACCCTTTGACATCTTCATAAATTTCAACTATAGTAATTAGTCGTTTTTCCGTACCACCACGCTAATCTTTCTGAGTGTTATCAATCATACCAAAAGGAGCCTGCTACCAGTGGACGCCGGTGTTGGAGGTCAACTACAGGGGATCAGTTTAGATTCTTTTTTGCAAATGGTTCAGATGGAAAAGACCACCTGTACGCTCAAAGTGGTTTCCGGCAAAAAGGAGGGCTTGCTTTACATCCTGGATGGCGACCTGATCGCGGCCGAGACCCAGGACCTGCAGAACATGGATGCCGCCTGCGCCATCATCAGTTGGGATGATACGGTTATCGAGATCGAAAATTCCTGCGCAAAGACTGAAAACGAAATCAACCAGCCCTTGATGCACGTATTGATGGAAGGCCTCAAGCTCAAGGATGAAAAATTAGCTGATAAGCCGGATGATGATGAGGGGCGAACGGTACCTTCCGACATGCCTACCACTGCACCGGAAAGTCAAGAAGAGCAAGAAGACGAGGAAGAGCAGGAAGATGCAGATAAACCCACCGGACGCGATCTATCCAAGGAAGGCGAAGCGTTTGAACTGCATGTGGCTCCCAAAAAGGAAGGTGGGCTGCCCAAGGTTCCTATCATACTCGGTATTGTCATAATCGCTGCCGCAGCGGCGTATTTCATTCTTTTTTCCTCGGGTTCCCAGAGTCTCGATCAGGTGTACCAGGACACTATGGCACAGGTTGACCTAACCGATGACACGAATGAGCAGATCAGGCTACTAACGGAATTTCTCAATACAGCCGGAGATGAAAGCGAGTGGGCCCAGGTGGCCCGCGTTAAAATTACCGAGCTAAAAACAATGCAGTCCAATGCCGCCTATATGGAGGTATCCTCACAGGCCAAGGTGCTTGCAGAGGCCAAAGAATATGCCCAAGCGGCCGCCCTTTACAAAAAGCATTTACGGCGTTTTCCCGGCGGCCCCAATGCAAATGAAATCAGGGCCACTATATCTAAACTGGCTGATCTGGCGGAAAAAACCGATTACGCAGCTGTTACCACGGCGAGTGCGTCCGAGTCTATCAACCGCGTCGATGCGTACCGCCGCTATCTCCAGCATCATCCTGATGGTCAAAAGGTAGCGGAAGTCAAAAAGCTAATCAGTGCGATGGAAAGTGAGTATTTTACCTATACGGAAAAACAGATTGCCAAATCCGCCATGTTGGAAGAGTGGGCAAAATGCACCCAACAGGTTGAAAAGTATTCCGAAATCTACCCAGACAGCCCCAATACAGAGAAATTCAAAAAATTTTTACCGCTGTTTGAGAAAAACCGCCTGGAATTTGCCGACTATGAAAAGGCGGTTAAGAAAGCCCAAGCGGTCGGTACCGACTATGCCCAGGCCCACCAAATCCTATCAAACTATCTCCAGTCGTTTCCCAATACCCACTTGGTGTCTAAAGTAGAGGACCAGGTCGCACGCTATAAGAAAATGGCTGATGAAATCAAAATAAGCGCGCGCATCGCCAGTCTCGAAAAATTGCTGGCCCAAAGCAAGGGCCGGTTTACTTCCAACGGCGATGGCACCTTTACCGACAAACGTACCGGACTGATGTGGAGCACTCTGGATTCAAAGTCGGTCCTGGACAGTTGCCTCACCTATGAATCGGCCGCTACCTACACTAAGTCCATGAACACCGGTGGCCATGGTGACTGGCGCCTGCCCACGCCGGATGAACTAAAAACGCTCTTTAAGGTCAAACCTTATTTCCCGGCCTCTCCAGCAACCTGGTTGTGGTCATCCAAGATTTTGAGAAAATATGAAGGTGAATGGTTGATAGATGTAACGGTGATTACCGCTGACAACGATCCGTCGCCAAAGAAAATGGTCAAGGATTCAAGGATTTGTGGAAACGTACGGGCTGTTAGGCGTGCATCTCGCTAGAAGCGGTTTCAAAACCTCCTCTCGAACTCAATCTCTGTGTTGGGCGTGTAGTTCGAATCCTAGATACTGGGAGTATTCAACACGATAGGCATTGGCTTCGCTGGCACCTCCGGTTTAAACTACACGCCCGCCTTGATCTTGAGCCCGATTGAAAGTTTTGAAACCACTTCTAATCAAACCGAACAGTCACAGCGGCAATATGCGCCTGGCCGTCCAATAGTGTTTTTTCCAATAGTTTGAGTCAATCCGTGATACGGTCACACCCTTTTTGGAAGAGGTGTGCACGAAATCACCACGTCCCAGGTATATCCCGACATGGTCTTTTTTCCCAGGCGGGTTGAAAAAAACGAGATCGCCGGGCCTCAATTCGCTTCGCTTTACCCGCATACCCCTGGCGGACTGCTGCCGTGCAGTACGTGGCAACTGAATATCGAATAAACCTTGGTACATCTGCTGGACGAGGCCGGAACAGTCTACGCCGCGCCGATCACTACCACCCATCCGGTGCGGCGTTCCTCGCCACCGGGCTGCTTCTATCCGCAGTTGTTGCTCAATTTCACCGTCCTGAAAGGATGCACTGCCCGGATGCGGACCAAGCCCGACATCCTTTATGACTTGTTTCTGGCCACAACCGACCAGAAGGAAAATCGCCAGGCAACCGGTTGCAAACCATTTGGTCTGTTCCATGTTGGATCCTATCGGCAAGTAGACGCGCCTTACAAGCAAGGTGCGTGAGTGGGTAGGATACGTGTTTGGTGCTGTTTTGTAAGGTAATACTGTTTTGTAGGATTGTGAAACGGACCACTAAGTCGCGATGGTGTCCGGGTCGATATCAGTCACCTCGTCTTCATGATCGTCGATTTCATCGTCCTGATCCTGATCATCCCGAGCTTCATCATCGTCGGCGGACTCGGTTTTATCGGGTTCCCGAGGCAGCTGTCGTTTCACAATAGTGAAAGCCGTCACAAATTCAGCCTTCTCGACCTCAATGCGGTGCCGGGCAAGCTTTTCACCCCCGAGTTTCAGGTACATCACGAGGGTCTGCAGAAAAGTCTCGTCGGTCTGAAGTTCAACCGGCATCCGCCGCACCAGGCGCCGGAAGGCGCCTAAATATTCATCCGGCACTTGAAAGTCTTCAATCATATCCTTCCCCATTAACCCGTCATCGTCTGTTCGTGGAGATTCGCATCTCCATCACCCTTCATCAGTGGATCTTTCCATGGGTATCAATCACAGCAGCGTTCCCGGCGCCCGGTCTCAAGCGCTCTAGCAATGCTGAATTTTAACTGTCATATATATAGTCAATGTAAGGTAAATGTAAAGTGGTATGGTAAAAAAAGTAGGCGCCATTTCAGGAATGAATGTTGGTTCAAACTCAGGCGGAGGCGCATATTAAATCGGAAAAATACATGAGGTATTTCGGGGAGTTGATATTAGCACCCAGCGCCGAGATTGGGCCAATACAGTTTATTGAAATGGCTTTTAAATATAATTGACAGATGATGAGAGCCCTCATATGTTGAAGCTTTCGGCAGCTTGTTCTGAACATTCAACCCTGAAACGCTAAGGTTAGAAAGCAGATGATTCTGGAATTTTTTTCAAGCCCGATCGGTATTGCGGCCATATTGAGCTTTTTTATCGGATCGTTCGGCTATGTCCTCATCAAAATGTGGGTGCAACCGCTCATGCGCTATCGGCTGCTCAAATCCAAGGTCGGGGTCCTGCTGAATACCACTGAAAATCTGCCCGGCAATGGCCGGCCGGTCGCATTCCCGGCCGAAGATATCCGCCGGACAGCTGCCAAACTGGCGGATTGCTACAACAACACCTTGCCGCAATGGTATCAGCTTTTGCTTACCAACCGCGAGGAATCCCCCGATTCAGCCGTAGCCGACTTGATGGCCTTGGCCAACGTGAAGGATCGGCAACACGCGCCCAAAAGAATCGCCAAGATTAGAGCGGCCTTGCGTCTTACCTCCAAAAAATAAAAAGGGACACCATGAAGTCTTTTGAAGACCTATTTGCAGAACTGAAAGATAAAGCGGCCCGCCAAACGTCTGATTCCGGCACCGTGCGCCTGCTGGGAAAAGGTCGGCATGCCATCGGCAAAAAGATAATCGAAGAGGCCGGAGAAGTCTGGATGGCCGCCGAATACGAAGGTGGTGAAAAAACCGCCGCGGAAATCTCGCAATTGCTCTACCACCTGCAGGTGATGATGCTTGCGTGTGACCTCGAACTCGAAGATGTGTATAAATACTTGTAAAAGGAACGTGTAATCATCATGCTCAACATAGCCCTTCCCAATAAAGGCAGTCTGTCCCAGGAGACTATCCGACTGGTAAATGAAGCCGGATATACTTGCCGGCGTTATAGCCGGGAACTGGTTGCCCGGGACAGTGTCAATGAAGTTGAATTTGTTTTCCTGCGCCCCCGGGATATCGCCATCTATGTCGGCAACGGCGTCCTGGACGTGGGCGTAACCGGGCGGGATCTGGCCAAGGACAGTGGGGTCGATGTCGCCGAATTGTTGCCGCTGCAGTTTGCCCGATCCGCATTCTACTACGCGGTTCCGAAGGAAAGTGACCTGACCCCGGATGACTTTGCAGGCTTACGCATTGCCACCTCTTACCCGCTTCTGGTCAAGCACGACCTGGCGGACCGGGACATCAACGCCACTGTCATCCGCTTGGATGGGGCTGTCGAGATTTCGATTCGCCTTGGCGTGGCCGACGCTATTGCCGATGTAGTGGAATCAGGCCGCACCATGGTTGAGGCCGGTCTCAAACCAATTGGCGAGCCGCTTTTAAAATCAGAAGCCATCCTGGTTGCCCGGGACCAGAAAGTCGCCCAACAGCCCGAAATAGAATCTTTTATATCCAGGCTTCAGGGAATCGTCGTGGCCCGCGAATATGTCATGGTGGAATACGATGCCCCGGAGCACCTGCTGGAAATGGCCTGCATGGTCACCCCCGGCATTGAATCGCCGACCATTGCGCCATTGAGCAAAGAGGGCTGGGTTGCGGTGAAATCCATGGCTCGCAAAGACGAAATTAATGCGATTGTCGACAAACTGGCCCAGATGGGAGCAAAGGGAATTATCATCACGGACATACGTACCTGCCGAATTTAGCTTATGCAGATAGCAGACTCCTTTTCGTCAAAGGTATCCCACTATTGACAATAGGGAATTGCCCCAAAGGCCACCGCAACTACTTGCAGCCTCGTCATTCACTTATACCATCCTCTGACAAATATGAGATGATCCACAGGAGACCGCAGGCGTCTCTGCTCTTCACATTTAAAATCACCCGTTGAGTTTTCTAAAATGAAAAATAATAAATTATTTATAGATAGTTAAACTGTAAATAAATTCTTTGTTGACAAAGTGTTATTTTGACACTAACCTTAGTGTAAAAACGACACTATTGGGGGCGTATATGAATTATTCTTACTCGCATCCCAGACCGGCGGTTACAGCGGATTGTGTTGTGTTTGGCCTCGATGAGAAAGACCTGAGGGTGCTGCTTATCCAAAGAAACAATGAACCGTTTGAAGGCCGATGGGCCCTACCCGGGGGATTCGCCAAAGTGGGAGAGGCCATCGAGGAAACCGCCAGGCGGGAGCTGACCGAGGAAACCGGCCTTAAAAATATATATTTAGAGCAATTGTATACATTTGGTGAACCGGATCGGGACCCACGAGAGCATGTGATCACGATAGCCTACTACGCGTTGGTCAATCTGGCGGAGCACACGGTACGGCCGGCCACAGACGCCCGAAATGCCGCCTGGTTCGGAATAGATGATGTCCCGGATCTGGCTTTTGACCACAACCGGATACTCTATACAGCCTACCATCGGCTGAAAGGCAAAATCAGTTATGTGCCGATCGGTTTCGAATTATTGCCTCGCAAATTTGCCCTTCGGCAACTTCAGCAACTCTACGAAAAGATATTGGATCGCAAGCTGGATAAGCGCAATTTCAGAAAAAAGATATTGAAGATGGATATCCTAAGGGAATTGGATGAAATCGAGACAGACGTCGCCCATCGGGCCGCCCGGCTTTATTGTTTTGACAAACAAGCTTACGACCGAAAAACGCAAGAAGGCTTTAGTTTCGAACTTTAAAGAGAGGAGGTTGCCATGTTGCCATTTCGATTTGTTAAAGCAGAACCAAATACCTTCTTAATTCAATACATAAATGGGAAAATCAGGCGAAAGGGAGCCGGCCTGTCCTTCATTTACTATGCCCCGCGAACATCATTGGTATCGATATCCTTGGCCAGCGCAGACGTCCCGTTTATCTTCAACGAAGTTACGTCGGACTATCAAGAGGTCAGTGTCCAGGGACAACTTACCTACCGGATTAGCAACCCTCTTAAGCTAGCAGAGTTGATGAATTTTAACCTGGCTGCAGGTAACTGTGACTATGTCTCCAAAGACCCTGAAAAATTGCCTCAACGTATCATCAATGAGGTTCAAGTCCTGACGCGCAATGAGCTCCAAAAGCTAACCCTGAAAGGTTCTCTCCAGGCAGCCGAGTCCATTGTCAGCATCGTTCGGAAAGACCTGGCAGCATCAGAGTTGGTCAATCAGCTAGGCGTTGAAATTTTAGCGCTAACCATTCTGGCGGTTAAACCTAACCCCGAGACAGCCCGCGCTTTGGAGGCCGAGGTGCGCGAACAGATGCTTTTAGAAGCTGATCAAGCGGTATACCAACGTCGGAATGCTGCGGTTGAGCAGGAACGCGCTATTAAAGAGAACGAACTAAATACCGAGGTTGCGATAGAGAACAAGAAGCGTCAAATCCGGGAAGCTAAGATTGATGCCGATCGCGCAATACAGGAAAAACAGCAGGTCATGCAGGAAACCGATATGCAGGGCCGAATCGTATTAGAAGAAAAAAACGAGAAGTTAGTTGGCCTCAAAGCCGCAAACAGGAAACAGGCTGCTGATGCCGAGGCCTATGGGATGAATGCCATGATGGAAACTATAAAATCAGTCGATCCCAAAGTTGTCCAGGCATTGGCCATTACGGGTATGGCGCCTTCCCAACTCATTGCCGCCGCGTTCCAAAATTTAGCGGACAATGCAGATAAAATCGGGAATCTGAATATTTCTCCGGAGTTGCTGCAACAGTTGATTGCCGGAGCCAAGCCCCCTGTTCTGGCTGAAACTGCCGCCCACAGCAACAAAGGTGAGTAGCCGCATGCAACCCCAAACCGAACAAAAAATAATACTGATTGTGCGCGACACGCGCTTGGATGAACTCGTGGCACGTCACAATACGGTTGCCCAAACTAAATTTTATATTGAACATCTTGGTGCCGATTTTACCGACTACCAGATAGAGGATCAACACTATAAAACCTCCGTGCTTACAGCTGAGCGCTCTCTGCGTAAAATAGGCCGCGTCCAGAAATTACACAGGGCATTTTTACCCAACTTCATATTCGGAGATCAGGATATCATTGTTACTTTGGGGCAAGACGGTTTGGTGGCCAACACTATAAAATATCTGCGGCATCAACCGGTGGTGGGTGTTAACCCGGACCCATGCCGTTGGGATGGCGTGCTACTACCGTTTAAAGTAGAGGATTTGAATAAAATTGTCCCAGAGGTCATTGCTCAAAAAAGGCGTGCGAAGCAGATTACCATGGCCAAGGCCGAACTCTGTGACGGACAAGCTCTATATGCAGTAAACGATTTCTTTGTCGGAGCTAGAACCCATGTATCTGCAAAGTATCGTATCAGGGTAGGCAAACAGCAGGAAGATCACAGCTCAAGTGGCATCATAATCTCGACTGGTTTGGGATCAACAGGCTGGCTTAAAAGTGTCGTCACCGGCGCCGTGGGCATCGCCAACCATGTTATCGACACTTTGCCGAATGGTGACATTCAGAGTGCTTTCGCCTGGGATGCTGACTATCTGCTTTATAGCGTGCGTGAACCGTTTCCCAGCCATACGACCGCGACTTCACTGATCTTCGGTAGAATCGATAACTCCACACCCCTACTGGTAGAATCCCAGATGGCAGAAAACGGCGTGATTTTCAGCGACGGCATGGTTGACGATTTTTTATCATTTAATGCCGGATTGTATGCCACTATAACTATTGCCGCCAATTACGGGCGGCTTGTGGTCTGATAGTCGCACTTATCCACATGTTCGTGCGGTCGCAACAACCACCATATGCTGCTTATGTTTCTATTCAAGCCTCATTTTATTACCGATGCAGCAGTAGGTACAATAACGCCATCCGGATATACAGCCCGTTCTGGGCCTGTTCGAAGTATCTGGCGCGAGGATCGTCATCCACCGAAGGCGGTATCTCATCTACTCTGGGAAGTGGATGCATGATGATCGCATTTTCCTTCATCAGCTGCACGTTTTCCGGCCCAAGGATGTATTTCCCGGCTGCCTCCACATAATCTTCATAGACATTGAAACGCTCTTTCTGAATTCTCGTCATGTAGACGCAATCCACCTCGGGCAGGACTTTTTCAAAATCTGTCTCTTCGAGCCAGGGCACCTGGTATTTGTCCAGGTACGCTTTAATATCGCTTTCCATCTGACAAACAGTGGGCGACACGAAGTAGAGTTTCACTTTATCGAACTTGGTCAAAAGATAGCTCAACGACCGCACCGTCCGCCCGTACTTCAAATCGCCGACCATGGCAATATTCAGCCCCTCGATTCCTTGAAAGCAGTCTTTGATCGTGAAAAGATCCAACAGGGCCTGGGTCGGGTGCTGCCCGGCTCCATCGCCGGCATTGATGATGGGGATATTGGAAACCTGGGCAGCCTTTTCAGCGCTGCCGGCCTCGTTGTGCCGCATGACGATTATGTCGGCATAGCCGTTCATGATCCGGGTGGTGTCATGCAGACTCTCCCCCTTGGAGGCACTGGAAAACTCGCGGGCATTTTCAGTCGTAATGACACTGCCGCCCAGTCGCCTCATGGCACATTCAAATGAGAAACGGGTACGCGTCGACGGTTCGTAAAATAGCGACGCCATAATCTTACCGGCCAGGCTGTACCGCAACTGGCCGCTGCCTGACAGGTCTTCCTTCATCTGCGAGGCAACGCTGAAAACGACGTCGATAAGCTCCCGGTCAAACTGCTGTGACGCTACCACATGCTGAAGATTAAATTTGCTCACGATGTCTATCTCCTCATGCTACGGGTTATAGGACGCAGTGGCTCAAAAAACAAAACTATACCATGTAAAGGATTAAGCGGTTGTTAACCGCAAAGACGTTTTGTTTGCCTGGGCATCCGCCGAGGCCTTAACCGGTCACAAATTCGGTCCCGGCCCTGCCGCTCACCGCTGCCGCGATGTCACCAATGGAAGTGATCACTGCCCGTTGACCACCATGGCTGACAAACTGCAAGCAGGCTTCGATTTTTGGTGCCATGGATCCGGCTGGAAAGACACCCTCCACCAAATAGCGGGCAGCATCCTCAAGGGTCAACCGGTGCAGCAGGCGCTGTTTGCGGCTGCCGTAATCCAACATAGCACCCTCCACGTCGGTCGCAATAATAAAAATGTCCACCCCGACCTCTTCAGCCAGCAAAGCACTGGCCAGGTCCTTGTCAATGACGGCGTCCACGCCCTGAAAAGCACGCCCTTCCCTTTTCACCGGGATACCTCCTCCGCCACAGCAGATCACGATAAAGTCCATCTCGATGAGCCTTTTGATCTCACGCTTTTCAACAATCGTCACCGGCTGGGGGGATACGACCACCCGCCGGTAACCCTTGGCGGTTTTCACGGTTGGAAATGTTTTTTTAGCTGCCGCCGCTTTCGAATAGAGGGGCCCGACCGGCTTACTGGGTGTCTCGAACGCCGGATCGTTTTCGTCCACGACAACATAACTGATCAAGCTGACCAGGGATTTCGTGTTTACGCCGAGTTGCATCAATTCCTGGTCCAGGGTCGATTCAATCATGTAACCGATCTGTCCCTGCGTCTGGGCCACCAATATCTCCAGGGGCATCTCCGGGACTTCCCGGCTACACCCCTGCTGCAGCAACAGATTGCCCACCTGGGGCCCGTTGCCGTGCGTGATGATAATGCGGTAGTCCTCTGCCAGGCGGGCAATCTGCCGGATGGGCAGTCTCAGGTTCTCAAGCTGCTGCCGGGCAGTGCCCCGCTGCCCTTTTCGGATCAGGGCATTGCCCCCCAGGGCCACCAGGACAATCGGTCTGGATTGTTTATCGCCGGTATTCATGCTGTCATCCAAAATATTGCTTTACGCCCGATCACCCTATTTCTTTTCGAGACGCCGAACCAAGAGGCTTTCCAGAGTCGGATCGCTATTGTCGCTGTATTCGTAGCGGACCCGCAGGGTCGGCTTGTTGATCTCGATCAAACGCGTCAAATCAATGGGGGTGGCAAAAATCACCAGGTCACAATCGGTATTGTTGATGGTGGTCTGCATATCCTGGACCTGGCGTGGGCTGTATCCCATGGCCGGTAGCAAAGCCCCGATACCGGGATAACTTTCAAATGTATCCTGAAGCGTGCCGGCCAGATAAGGTCGCGGATCGACAATCTCGGCCGCGTTGAAACGTTGAGCTGCAATCGTACCGGCGCCGTAGGCCATTTCCCCATGCGTCAGCGTCGGACCATCTTCAACCACCAGAACCCGTTGACCTTCAATCTGGGCCGGGTTATTCACCAGGATAGCGGAATCCGCCAGGACGATGTCTGCCTCCGGGTTGTGCGTTTCGATTGTTTTGCGGACCTGTGCAACCTTAGCGGGCTGGGCACTGTCCACCTTGTTGATAATGGCTATATCGGCCATGAGCATGTTGGTCTCACCGGGATGATAGGTGGTTTCATGCCCGGCCCGGTGGGGGTCGAAGACCACGATATTTACGTCGGGTTTGTAAAACGGGGCATCGTTGTTGCCACCGTCCCAGACAATCACATCGGCTTCTTTCTCTGCCGCGCGTAGAATTTTCTCATAGTCAATGCCGGCATAGATAACCGCGCCCATGGCCACTACCGGTTCATACTCTTCCCGTTCTTCGATCGTGCAGTTGTGCTTTTCCAGATCCGCATAGGATGAAAAGCGCTGCACGATCTGGCGGGTTAGATCCCCATAGGGCATGGGATGCCTGACCGTCACAACCCGCTTGCCCATCTTCCGCAGGATCTGGCAAACCTTGCGGCTGGTTTGGGACTTGCCGCATCCGGTCCGGACCGCGCAGACCGACACGATTGGTTTCGAGGACGTCAACATTGTATAGGGCGCGCCGATGATGATGAAATCCGCACCGGCGGCCGTGACCACCGACGCCTTGTGCATCACTTCATTGTGCGGCACGTCGCTGTAAGAAAACGCCACCAGATCGATGCTGTTGGTTTTGATCAGATCGGCCAATTTTTCGTCGGTATGAATGGAAATCCCCTCGGGATACATCTTTCCGGCCAGTTCCGGAGGATAGAGCCGACCGTCAATATCGGGGATCTGGGTGGCGGTGAAACCGATCACATTGTAGCGCTTGTTATCGCGAAAATAGACATTGAAATTGTGGAAGTCGCGACCCGCGGCCCCCATGATCAGTACTTTTTCAACCATGCCGCTTCTCCTTATAGGCTGGTGTACGCGCCGGTCACCTTCAGCATGATGGCGTTCTGGGCGTGCATCCGGTTCTCCGCTTGGTCGAAGACGATCGACGCCTCCGATTCCATAACCGTATCAGTCGTCTCCACATCCCGCTCAGCCGGCAGGCAGTGCATGAACAGGGCCTTGTCACCAGCGGCCGCCATGAGTTGGGCATTAACCTGGAAACCTGCAAATAGGGCGGCTCTCTCCGCAGCCTCATGTTTTTGGCCCATGGACGCCCACACATCGGTATAGACGATATCGGCCCCTTTGACCGCGGCGGTCGGATTATGGGATATGTCGATCTGGGAAATCCCGATCGCCCGGGTTGCGGTGACCGTCTCTTCGTCGGGTCGATACCCTTCCGGACAAGCGCAGACAAAATGCAGGGGCAGTCGACGGGCCAGGTGCAGCCATGAGTGGACAATGTTGTTGCCGTCGCCAACGTACACGATCTTAAGATCGCTCAGCCGTTTTTTGTGTTCCTGGATGGTAAACAGGTCCGCCAGGATCTGACACGGGTGATTGTAGTCGGTCAGGCCATTGATGACCGGTACATCGGCGTAGGTCGCCATTTCCAGGATATGCTCGTGCAGGAACAGGCGCGCCATGATGAGATCGTTGTAGCGGCTGATCACGCGCGCTATGTCCTTGACGGCCTCCCGCTTGCCGATGGAGATATCGTCGGGACTCAAGTAAAGCGCGTGCCCCCCGAGCCGGTGAAAGCCGGTTTCGAAAGATATGCGGGTCCGCGCCGACGGTTTGGCAAAGATCATGGCCAACGTCTGGCCGGCGAAGGGCCGATAGTTCTCCCTGGCTTTGAAACGGGCTTTGACTTCGGCGGCCAGATCCAGGGTTTCCAGTATCTCTTCTTTGCTAAAATCGCTGACATGCAGGAAATCACGTTTCACGGTACAGCTCCTGTTTTCTTGAGGTTATCTCAACAAGGTCTCCTTGAGATGATCTCAAACAATTGGGTCGCGGTCATCAACTGGCAAGAATGACTGAAATAGTCTCCACAGCCCAATCGATATCATCGCGGGTAATAACCAGCGGCGGCGCAAACCGGATGGTATGGTCGTGAGTTTCTTTGCAGAGGATGCCTGCTTGCTGCAGCCGTTCGCAGTATGGCCGGGCACCTCCTGCGGCAGGATCAAACTCAACGGCAAGCATCAACCCCCGGCCACGGACCTCTTTGATCAGGGCATTATCGATCTGCCCCAATCCCTCCAGAAAATAGGTTCCCATCCGGGCAGCGTTCTCGACCAGGTTCTCTTCGGCTAAAACCCTGAGGGCCGTCCGGGCCACGGCACAGGCGAGGGGGTTACCGCCGAACGTGCTGCCGTGTTCACCGGGCTGTAGGACATCCATAACCTCCTTGTTCGACAGCACGGCCGACACCGGGTAATAGCCGCCGGACAACGCCTTGCCCACCAAGGTAAGGTCAGCTTCAATGCCCTCGTGCTCTTCGGCCAGCATTTTCCCGGTTCTACCGAGACCGGTCTGGATTTCATCAAGTACCAACACGACGTTATGACGGCTGCAGATCTCGCGAGCGGCTCGCAGATAACCCTCCGGCGGTATGATCACCCCGGCCTCCCCCTGGATAGGTTCTACCAAAAACGCCACCGTGTTGGGCGTAATGGCCGCTTCCAGGGCATCCGCATCACCAAAGGGGATAATTTTGAATCCGGGCGTGAAGGGCCCGAAGCCACCGCGTGAGTTTTCATCCGTGCTGAATCCGACGATGGTAATGGTACGACCATGGAAATTATCCGCACAGACAATGATCTCGGCCTTGTCTTTCGGAACACCTTTCACCTGGTAGCCCCATTTGCGAACGGTTTTAATCACCGTTTCTACCGCCTCGGCCCCACTGTTCATGGGCAGCACCTTGTGAGAATTGGTGAGGCTGCAGATTTCCATATAGAATGGCCCCAGTTGGTCGTTGCGAAAGGCCCGGGAAGTGAGGGTCAGCTTGGCGGCCTGTGCTTGCATGGTCTTTAGAATTTCCGGGTGGCAGTGCCCCTGGTTCACGGCCGAATAGGCCGAAAGGCAGTCCAGGTATTTTTTCCCTTCCACATCCCAAACCCAGATGCCTTCACCCTTGTTCAGCACCACGTTCAAGGGCTTATAGTTGTGGGCGCCCAATTCGTCTTCAAGTTTAATATAGTCTGCAGTTAACATGATCCCTCCTAACACTCATGGTTCAGCATATACCGGTTAAACCGCCGTACGTGTCCTTGCACCAGGGATTTTACGACCGTAGCCTGCTTTTTCTCCAGGGCCTGTACAATTTCACACAGGTCCTCATAATTTTCCTTCAATATCCGTTCGTCTTTGAGGGGGTAGGCCTCATAGTAGCGTTGGATGTTGTCATGCACCATGCGCAGTACAAATCCATAGACAGAATTACCACTGGCAGCGGCAATGGCCACGTGGATGGCGTTGTCTACTTCGCAAAATGCCTCCCACGCAGCAACTCCCTGGGCGACGTAGTCGCGGGCAGATTCCAGCAGTTCCTTGAGCTTCTGGATTTCTGCGCGTGAGGCCCGCCGGGCAGCCAGGGCGGCAACGTGGCCCTCGACCCCCTCCCTGAATTCGGCGAGCTCTTCCGGAGATACCTTCTGATGTTGAATGAGCAACGCCAGGCTTTCCGTAACCGGCTCGGTATCGACCGCCTTGATGACTGCTCCGCCACTGACGCCCAATTTAATATCGATCAGACCCTTTTGCTCCAGAACCCGCAACGCCTCACGCAAAGAAGCGCGGCTGGTCTGGAACATTTCAACCAATTCCCGCTGGGGGGGCAGCTTGTCCCCGACTTTCAAACGGCCGTCTAATATAGCCCCTTCAATTTGATTGACCAGGTCTTCAAACACCCTGTGCTGGTTTGTTTTTTGAAACATGGGTTGGCATCCTGTAACTGGACGGAAAGGAAAACGCTAATGGATCACCCATTATACTACCTTGCTCCGCCTGTCAACTCAAATGACAGGTCTCTGTTGGCGGCAATGCAGACCCGTTTTCAAACCACTTGATATCTGGGATAATCTTGATTATCACGGACGAGTATGTTTCCATTGTCTGCCACTCGGAGATAAAAATGAAGCGTGAGCAGCCAATTTTCAATAAGCCGATGAAACGCCGGGCTTTTTTTAAATATGGCCTCCGACTTTCTGTTGTCGGCCTGCTGGCGTTTATGTTTACCCGGCGGGACAATCTGAAAGTTGAATCCGTACCGCTCTCCTTTCCCAATCTGCCGCCGGCTTTCAATGATTTCCGGATCGTACAGATTTCGGACCTGCATGCCAGTTTCTGGGTGGGCGAAGACTATTTAATGCGGGTCGTGAACCAGGTCAACCAACTCGAGAAAGACTTGGTGGTCGTCACCGGGGATATTATTACCGGAGCGGTAAACGATTTCTGGAAAAGGTGGCTGCCCGAATCGAGCCGCGATTATACGGCCATGGTGGCCCGGGTTCTGGGGCATCTGAAAAACGGTCACAAACTCGCCGTCCTTGGGAATCATGATCAATGGGACGGCCTGGAAACCGAACGGCGCCTGGTTGCTGAATTGGAAAATGTCGGCATCCAGTTTCTGCGCAATTCCTCCCTGCCGGTCACCCGCGCCCACGAGGTGCTCCATATTGCCGGCATCGACGACGTCTGGTTCTCTCACGACCTACCGCGCGCATTAAAGCAAATCCCCCAGGCAGAATTCAAAATTCTGCTTTCCCACAGCCCGGATATCAGGTCTGATGTGAACAAGCAGATGCGCATCGACCTGACGATCTGCGGGCATACCCATGGCGGGCAACTGGCCATTCCCTACCTGACCCACCATTTTATGCCCATCGACAACCCGGCCCGTTATATAGCCGGCCTCGTTCAAGAAACCCACGGCTACACCTATGTCAATCGCGGTATCGGCACGCTGGTATTTCCTTTCCGGCTCGGGGCACCGCCTGAAATCACCAGGTTCAGGCTATTCACGGAGAAGGATCAGCCCCGCCGCAACGGTGTTGCGGCTACCTGAGCCTCTCGGTTGTAGACCTGAATCAAGTCATTTCATCTGGCGGCCACAATCACGTGAAGAGAATCAATATGGGTCGCATTTAGAAAATAGGAATGCAAGCAGTCTATGGTTCCTAAGTAAAGAACTCGGCAATATATTTCACGGCCACGAACAATATGCAAATGCACAGAATGCCGTTGATTAATGTAGCGGGAATATATCGTTGCGTCCGGGCGCCGCAATACATTCCCAAAACACCCCCCAGACCAAACAAGATACCCAGGAGCCAATCGGGCGAAACCGATATGCCCGGATAGAATCGGGACAGGAACTGGTAAACTAGAACCCCTGCGACAGAAGTGACAAAGGTCCCCATTAAAGCGGCGCCGGCTACCGTGTGGACAGGCAGACCGACAATCGCAACAAAAAAGGGGGCGATGATGGCCCCGCCGCCAATGCCGTAAATTCCGCCCGCTATGCCAACCAGGAAGCAGATGAGATACACTAGGGGCGGAGAAAAGCTATATGTTTCGGCATGGTATTTAAACTCAACGCGCCTGATAGTGGCAGTGGTGACCTGCACGGTGTCCGCCCCCCCCGGTCCGGCGGAACGCGTCTTTTCTTTTCCATGGGCAGTTTCACCGGCCAGGCGTAACCCGATATATAGAAGCACAGCGGCCACGAACAATTTGAAGTGCCTTGGATCAGGTAAATACTCGATCCGAATCCAGGCACCGATGAAGACGCCGGGAAGTGTCCCGATGATCACAGCCAGGGTCAATGGCCACAGCATGCGACCTTCACGCAAATACCGATAGACCCCGCTTGGAATGGCAATGATGTTGAAAAGCTGGTTCGTCGCGCTGACCGAAGGCGCTGTATAGCCCAGTACACTGACTTGAAAAGGAAGTAGCAAAAAAGCGCCCGAGACGCCCCCCATGGACGTCAGAAACGACACAATGAAAGCGACCGCAAAGGGAATTAGCGGGCTGATCTCAACCCCGGACACAGGAAACAGCATGGCATCGTCTCTTAGTAGTTTTTAGCACCGGCTTCGAAGAAAACATCCCGAAAATAAACGCGGCCGTCTGAATCGTTTTAGATCCCAGCGTATTTCTACCGCTTGGCTTTCTCTTCCAAGGCCTGGTTGAATTTATCGGCGTTAATCACAAAACGCTCGTGGGTTCCCTTGCCGATCAGACCGGCCTCGTCCCGCGCTTCCACCGCGAATACCAACCGCTTGCGGTCGACCTCAACCAGTTTCACAGTGGCACTGACATCCATGCCCGGCGGCGTGGCCGCGGTATGACTAATGTCGACCTTGGTGCCGACTGTCTGCTCCGCCGGCCAGTCGATGTGCGGGTTGATCGCCTGGATGCAGACCCACTCTATGAAACCGACCATGAACCCGGTAGCAAACACCTTGGGCATCACGGCGAATTCGGGCGCCTCGGGATAGAGGGCCGGGACGGTTTTCGAGTCCGGCAGCTGAAAGGTAAAAGTGTGTTCAAGGCCCGGTTGCAATGTGTCTTTCATGGTCTCTCCTCCGATTGTTTTTCAATTAGAGACCATCTCAAAAATGTATTTTGGTCCAATCTCTGCGTTGGGCGCTCGGTTCCGATCCTCGCAAAACCTGCGTATTCCTGCGGTCGGAATCTTGCGGCCGAGTTGCACTAGAACCAAAATCCTATTTTTGAGATGGCCTCTACGCCGAACTATTTTCCGAAAGTGTTTCAAACGACATCACCGTACCATATTCATCTCCGGGAGGTAAAGCCGACAATCACGCCATAAAGGCAGTGCCCGCGGGTAGAAAACATGCTATGGTGACCGCCATTGGACGTGAGCCGCCCTACCGCACAAATAAAGGTGCATTATGATCCTGGATGTCCTGGCCATCTTTTGGAATATCGTTGCACCGGTATTCGGTGTTATTCTCATCGGGTATTTCGCCGGACCTCCGCTCAAGTTGGAATCACGGACGTTATCGAAGGTTGCCTACTACGTGTTTGTTCCGGCCTACGTGTTCAGCATCATCAGTACGGCCAATGTCGCGTTCGGGCTCGTGGCCCGGGCCATGGCCTACATCGTCACGGTAACCCTGGCCAGCGCAGCGGTTGGATACCTCACGGCCCGTGTGATGGGGCGCTCCCGGGAAATGACTGCGGCCTATATTACCGTGGCCGCCTTCGCAAATGCGGCCAATTTCGGAATTGCCATCATCGATTTCAAACTAGGGCCTGCCGCGGTGCTCACCGGCACCTTGTATTTCGTGGCCATCAACGTGGCCGCCTTTTTCGTCAGTATCAGCTATATCAACTGGAGCCGCGGCGGCGGCCTTTCAGCCAGTTGGCGGGTTTTCAAAACCCCGGTGATTCTAGCCATCTTTCCGGCGCTTTTCTTCCCCCTGGCCGGCATTGACCTGCCTTTGATGGTCTCCCGGACGACGGGCTTGCTGGCTGATGCCATGATCCCCGTCATGCTGGTTGCCCTGGGGATGTTCCTGGCTGAAGTCAAAGCGTTCAAGATCGATCTTGATGTGATCGTCGTGAGCACCGTTCGCCTGATCGCGGCGCCGCTGCTGGCCATCCTTTTGGCTGCCCCATTCGGCGTTCACGGGTTCGAGAAAGCCGCGGGCATTCTACAGGCCGGGATGCCCGCGGCCATATTGACCGCGATCATAGCCATGGAGCATGACATCGTACCCCGCTTTGTGGTTACGGCCCTGTTTTTCTCCACCGCTTGCAGCGTGGTCACCCTCACGTTGCTGCTCACCATCATATAGGCGTTGCTTTAAAACCTAGCGTGCCAAAAATTATTTGTCGGGAAGGCTTAGGGCGGCTGGCGCTAACGGTAGTACAAAATGAAAAGGAGCCGGGTGAGCCGGCTCCTTTTGAATCCTGCCTGGATTGATACCTAAGGGAATCGGACTATTTTGCCTCTTCCTTGGCGGCCTCCTCGTCGCGCCCGGCCTGCTTGGCAAGCTTGGCATACCTCTCGGCAAACTCGGCCTCGAGGCGGTCATGCAGGGTTTTGGCCTCTTCCGGGAACAGACTCTCCAGAGCGGCATAGCGAACCTCGCCGCGCAGGAACTCCCGCAGACTGCCGGTGGGCTTCTTGGAATCCAGGGTCAGCGGGTTCTTGCCTTCTTCGGCCAGCAGCGGGTTGAACCGGTAAAGCGGCCAGTACCCGCACTCGACGGCCAGCTTGGTCTCTTCCTGGGTCTTGCCCATGCCCTTCTTGATGCCGTGGTTGATGCAGGGCGAATAGGCCATGATCAATGAGGGGCCGTCGTAGCTTTCCGCTTCGACCAGGGCTTTCATCAGCTGCTGCTTGTTGGCGCCCATACCGACATTGGCCACATACACATACCCGTAGGTCATGGCCATACCGCCCAGGTCTTTTTTAGCCGTTTTCTTACCGGAAGCCGCGAACTTGGCGATCGAGCCGGTAGGCGTGGCTTTGGAAGACTGGCCACCGGTATTGGAATAGACCTCAGTGTCATACACGATGATGTTGATATCATCACCGGTGGCCATGACATGATCGAGACCGCCGAAGGAGATGTCGTAGGCGCTGCCGTCCCCGACGAAAACCCAATAGGACTTTTTGGTGAACAGGCGGCTGTTGGCATTGATCTCCGCCAGCAGCGGATTGTCGGTCATCCCCGGCAGGAGCTCTTTAAGGGTGTCGCCGTACTTGCGCGAACCCTCCGGATCCTTGACGTTGTCCAGCCATCCGGACAGGGCCTCCTTGACTTCGGTGCTGATGTCGGTATCCAAAGCCTCTCTGGCCAGGTCGGCCAATTTGCTTCTCTGCTGCAGTTCACCCAGAAACATGCCGTAAGTGAATTCGGCCGGGTCTTCGAACAGGGAATTGCCCCAGGTGGGCCCGAAGCCATCCTCGTTCACACAGTAGGGCACGGAGGGTGCGCTACCGCCCCAGATGGAGGAGCAGCCGGTAGCATTCCCGATCACCATGCGCTCACCGAAGAGCTGGGTGATCAGTTTGGCATACGGGGTTTCGCCGCAGCCGGAACAGGCACCGGAGAACTCAAGCAGCGGCTGACAGAACTGACTGCCCTTCACGCTGGTCCGCTTGACCAGGTTGTCGCGCACCGGCAAGCTGGAGGCATACTTCTGGCAGGGCACCTGAGTCTCCAGCTGGGTGTCGATGGGTTTCATAACCAGAGCATTTTTCTTGGCCGGGCAGATATCGGCGCAGTTACCGCAGCCCATGCAGTCCTCGGCGTACACCTGGATCCGGAATTTATAAGTCTCCTTCAGTTCCTTACCCAGGGCTTTTTTGGCTTCGAAACCCGCCAGCGCAGCCGCCAGTTCCTCGTCGGTGACCAGCACCGGCCGAATGGCTGCATGGGGGCAGACCATGGCGCACTGGTTGCACTGGATGCAGTTGTCCATAATCCACTCGGGCACATTGATGGCCACGCCGCGTTTCTCGTACTGGGTGGTCGCGACCGGGAAGAGACCATCCACGGAGAATGCACTGACCGGCAGCTTGTCGCCCTGGGCGGCAATCATCGGATTCATGACATTCCTTACGAATTCAGGGAGATCTTCGTCTTCGGCGGCATCCGCGGCGGCATCCGCCCAGTTGGCCGGGTAATCGACTTCCACCAGATTCTCCAAGGTGCGGTCCACGGCATCCCAATTCATCTGGACGATCTTGTCACCCTTGCGGCGGAACAATGCGTCGATCTGGCCCTTCAGGTAGCCAATGGCCTCATCTACCGGGATAACGTTGGCCAGTTTGAAAAATGCGGTCTGCATGATCATGTTGATCCGGCCGCCCAACCCAACTTCGCCGGCGATCTTGACGGCGTCAATGTTGTAGAACTTCAGCTTCTTGGTCGCAATGGTCCGTTTCATGGCCGCCGGCAGCCGCTGCTCCATTTTCTCCATCGACCACTTGCTGTTTAATACAAAGGTGCCGCCGTCCTTGATGCCCTCCAGCACGTCGTAAATGTTCACGTAGCTGGATTTGTGGCAGGCAATGTAGTCGGCGGCATCGATACAATAGGTAGACTGAATCGGTGATTTGCCAAAGCGCAGATGCGAAATAGTGACGCCGCCCGATTTCTTGGAGTCGTAGGCAAAATAGGCCTGGGCATACATATCCGTGTTGTCACCGATAATTTTGATGGCGCTTTTGTTGGCGCCGACGGTCCCATCCGCACCCAGTCCCCAGAACTTGCACTGTACCGTTCCTTCCGGGGCTACATCAAACCCCGGGGTCACATCCAGGGAGGTATGGGTGACATCGTCGTTGATGCCCACGGTGAATTTGTTTTGGGGCTCGGCAGTCTGCATGTTGTCGAATACGGCCTTCACCATGGCCGGGGTAAACTCCTTGGAACCCAGGCCGTAGCGACCACCCAGGATTTTCGGTGAGATGCCTTTTTCAACACAGGCGGTACAGATGTCCTGATAAAGCGGATCGCCCAGCGCACCCGGTTCCTTGGTGCGATCCAGGACGGTCAGGATCTTCGCCGAGGCAGGCAATACCTCGAACAGGTACTCCGGCGCAAACGGCCTAAACAGGCGCACCTTCACCAGGCCGACCTTTTCGCCGGCGGCCGTCAGATGGTTGACAACCTCTTCAATGGTTTCGCAGGAACTGCCCATGGCCACGACCACATTTTCAGCATCGGCGGCCCCCACATAATCAAAAGGTTTGTAGTACCGGCCGGTGAGGTCGCCCAATTTCTGCATGTACTCGGCCACTATGGCGGGCGTTTTCAGGTAGAAGGGGTTGGCGGCCTCGCGACCCTGGAAATAGATGTCCGGGTTCTGGGCGGTACCGCGCAGTTCAGGGCGCTCGGGGTTAGTGCCTCTCTCGCGAAAGGCCCGGACCGCATCCGTATTGGTCAGTTTGGCCATGTCCGCGTAGTCGATCATCTCTATTTTCTGGATTTCGTGACTGGTGCGGAAACCGTCCATGAAGTGCAGAAACGGCACGCTGGCTTCAATGGCCGCCAGATGGGCAATTAGCCCCAGATCCTGGGCCTCCTGGACCGAGGAAGAAGCAATCAGGCCGAAGCCGGTCTGACGAACGGCCATCACATCCTGGTGGTCGCCGAAGATGCTCAGTGCATGCGCGGCAATGGCCCGGGCGGTGACGTGCAGAACGCCGGGGAGCAGCTCCCCACTCATCTTGTACATGTTCGGAATCATCAACAGCAGCCCCTGGGACGCGGTAAACGAAGAGGTCAGGGCTCCGGCGGCGAGGGCGCCGTGCACCGACGCAGCTGCACCCGCCTCGCTCTGCAGCTGACGCACCAGCAATTGCTGGCCGAAAATGTTCTCCCGACCATCGGCCGCCCACTCATCGGCAATTTCACCGATCGGGGATGACGGTGTAATCGGATAGATGTTCGCGACATCACTCATGGCGTAGGCCACGTGCGCTGCAGCTGTGTTTCCGTCAATGGTCTTCATCTTTTTTGCCATAGGACTGCTCCTTTAGATGTTTCCTGTATACAGGCTGATTCAAAGATAATATCCTTGTCTGAACTGTGGATCGTCCCCGGTCCGAGCATTGCATTGAACGATCGAAAAAATTTATAATATTTAATACCCAATTGTTTGTAAAGAAATACCTTTTTAAGTGTACTTTAAAAAATGAACCTTTCACTAATGAAATGGTTGTTGTTGCATCTTTTACCCTGACAGAGGCCCTTTCAGCGGGGCCGCAGCAGCAGTCGTCATAGCCGGGGGTGTCAGCCCGGCAACATGGCACCAAAATTGCTTTTTGCCTTGATAGTAAACGGACAGCCGCATCCGGCGGCCGCACCCTGGACATAACCTGGAGGCGAAATATCATGACCGTGCAAAATTTATCAGCCCCATCGTCAAAGTCGCATCCCATGCTTTCCGACCTGACCCCGGAAAAAGCCAAAAAGGGAAAAATCGTTTCGGCTGAGGAAGCCATCCGGATTATCCGCAATGGCGATACTGTGGCCACCGGTGGATTTGTCGGAATCGGCTTCCCGGAGGAGTTGGCCATCGCCCTGGAAGCCTATTTCCTGGAAACCGGCAATCCCCGTGACTTAACCCTGGTTTACGCCGCCGGCCAGGGGGATGGGGGTGAAAAGGGCTTGAACCACCTGGGGCATGCCGGCCTGGTAAAAAAAGTGATCGGCGGACACTGGGGATTGGTTCCCAAGCTGCAGAAACTGGCCGTAGAGAATAAGATCGCGGCCTACAACCTGCCCCAGGGTGTCATTTCACATATGTACCGCGACATTGCCGCCCATAAACCGCGCACCATTACATCCGTCGGCATGGGCACCTTCGTGGACCCCCGCCAGGGCGGCGGTAAAATCAACGACCGAACGACCGCAGACCTGGTGGAACTGGTCGAATTTGACGGCCGGCAATTTCTGGCCTACAAAACGTTTCCCATCCACGTGGCCCTGCTGCGCGGCACCACCGCTGACACCGACGGCAATATCACTTTTGAAAAAGAAGCCTTAACCCTGGAAGCGCTGGCCATTGCCACGGCCGTTAAAAATTCTAATGGGTTCGTGATCGTGCAAGTGGAGCGGATTGCCCAGCCGGGCACCCTGAATGCCCGGCAGGTCAAGATCCCCGGCATCATGGTGGACTGTGTCGTCGTCGCCAAGCCGCAGCACCACTGGCAGACCTTTGCTGAAAAATACAACCCGGCCTTCAGCAGTGAAATCAAGGTTCCCATGCAGACCATTGCGCCGATGGAGATGAATGCCCGCAAGATTATCGCCCGCCGCGCGGCCTTCGAACTGGCGCCCAACAGCGTGGTCAACCTGGGAATCGGTATGCCGGAGGGCATTGCCAGCATAGCAAATGAGGAAAAGATCCTTGCATACATCACCTTGACGGCCGAACCCGGGGTCATCGGCGGGCTACCGGCCGGGGGGCTCAATTTCGGCGCCGCCACCAATACCGAAGCGGTCATCGATCAGCCCTCGCAATTTGACTTCTACGATGGCGGCGGACTCGATATGGCCTTTTTGGGACTGGCCCAGGCCGACCGCTCCGGTAATTTGAATGTCAGCAAGTTCGGCCCCAAACTGGCCGGGGCCGGCGGCTTTATCAACATCAGTCAAAATGCTAAAAAGATCGTGTTTGTGGGCACGTTCACGGCCGGCGGCCTGAAGGTATCCGTAGATGGCGGGCAGCTAAGCATCGGCAAGGAAGGCAAGACGGCTAAATTTATCGAGCAGGTCGAGCAGGTCACCTTCAGCGGACCCTATGCGATCGAACGCGGTCAGCCGGTCCTATATGTTACTGAACGCTGTGTCTTTCGATTGACAACTACCGGCATGCAGCTGATAGAGATCGCTCCGGGCATCGACTTGCAGCGGGATATCCTGGACCAGATGCAGTTCACGCCCACGATTGCCGACCCCCTGCCCGAGATGGACGCCCGCATTTTCCGGTCAGAACCGATGGGCCTGCGCGAAGACCTGTTGACGTTGTCACTGGAAGAACGCCTGAGCTACGATCCTATCGAGAATATGTTCTTCGTGAATTTTGAAGGCTACACCGTCCGCACTCTGGAAGACGTCCGGGAGGTGCGCAAGCAGGTGGCGGCCATAGTGGCCCCCTTGAACCGCAGGGTCCATACAATTGTCAACTATGATAATTTCTCTATTGCCCCGGATGTGTTGGAGGCCTACACCGACATGGTCAAGGACCTGGTCGAAACCTATTATTCAGGCGTCACCCGGTATACGACCAGTACCTTTTTGCGAATGAAGATCGGCGACGCCCTGGCCCGTCGTGATGTGGCCCCCCATATCTACGAAAGCCGCGCCGAAGCGCAGGCGGCTTTAAAGAAACAATCCTCCTGAGCCTGCCAGCCCCCAAAGCGCCCTCAGACAACTGTATCAAATTTGAGACAATTAAAAACAAGAAGCGGTTTCAAAGCGTTGAACGCTCCCTGCGGAAACCGCAGGGAATCGTCCCCCGTAAGGAATATTGCTATCTTAGATTCGCTCGCTAACCCCGCAGCAAGCTGCGGGGAATGCGCTCACTGCTCGGGTCAATCGGGCTCCAGGTCAAGGCGGACGCGAGGGCCAAACCGCAGGAATACTGTAGTATTTTGAGGAATTGGACCGAGCCTCCAAAGTCGAGATTTGGCCCGAGGGGAGGCTTTGAAGCCGCTTCTAATCTTCGCCGCCCAGCGCGATCCCATACTTATTCATCTTCTTGTAAAGCAGTGTCCGGTGGATACCCAGCAGTTTCGCGGCCTGGGCCTTGTTGTTATCCGTTTCAACCAGGGCCTCACGGATAGCCTTGGTCTCGGCCCGTGCCTGAACATCCCGCAGCAAAGTAATTTTATAATCCGATTTGGGGTTTCCCTGTTCCAGCAGGAAAAACGGAAAATCATGCCGCTGGATCCGGTCGCCTTCGGCAGAGGATAGGGCCCTCTCGAGTACGTTCGACAATTCCCGTACATTCCCCGGCCAGTCGTAATGTGCGAGGGCCTGCTCAGCCGCAGGTCCCATTTGCAAATCCTGGGCAACGCCTTCCTGAGCCTTTTCCCTGAGCAGGTGGCGGGCGGTCGGCACGATATCCCCTGGCCGCTCCCGCAGAGGGGGGATGTGCAGCGAGATGACGTTCAACCGGTAAAACAGGTCCTTGCGAAAACGCCGCTTTTTCATCAGCATGTCCAGGTCCTGGTTGGTAGCGGCAATCAGGCGAAAATCAGAATGGATCACTTTGTTGCCGCCAATCCGTTCAAACTCCCTCTCCTCCAAGACCCGTAAAAGTTTAGGTTGCATTTCAAGGGGCAGGTCTCCGATCTCGTCCATAAAAATCGTGCCTTTATGGGCCACTTCAAATTTACCGGGTTTACCTCCCTTGCGTGCACCGGTAAAAGCCCCTTTTTCATAACCGAACAGTTCTGATTCAAGCAAATCCCGGGGGATGGCCGCGCAGTTAATGCGTACAAAAGGGTAAAGCCTGCGCGGGCTGCCGTGGTGAATCGCCTGAGCAAACAACTCCTTACCGGTCCCACTCTCACCGGTAATCAACACTGGGAATTGATTGGCCGTTGCCTTTAGCGCTTCTTTTTTTAGAGCGCTTATGGAGCGGCTGCGGCCGATAATACTGTCGAAAGTATACCGGGTGGATCGCAGGTTGATAAGTTCCTGCTCGTACAGTTTGAGTTTCGATTCCAACAGCGACAGCTGATTGGCCAGTTTGGTGACATCCTTGATATCCTTGAACATAACCTGACCGAAGACGGCGATGACCTTGCCGTCTTTTTTAATCGGTATCCGCTGGACCACCATGTTCTGGCCTTTTATATTGTGGCTAAGGTTGATCTCCGCCTTGCCGGTCTTTGCTACAACGTGCATGCGGCTGTTCTCGACTGACTCAGTACAGTGCTTGCCGATCTGGCTTTCAGGGTCGAGCCCCAGGAACTGACCGTAAGGTTTGTTGAAATGTGTAATGTACCCCTCAGCGTCGGTAACCAGGATGCCATTGTGAATGCTGTCGATAATGCGTTCGTACATCTCTACTTCGGCCCGCAGGGCTTCTCGCTCGTCGGCTGGACTGTTACTTACCATTTTGTGCGCCTCCCCCGGCTCCGGTAATCGTCGGATTCGAAACCAGGCCTCTTTGCGGAGCAATTTTTGTAAAGGTATGACCATATATTAGAACACATACCTGAAGGCCCTCGACAAATAAGGAGTAAATTTATTCATATAAATTTAAATAGTTATATATTGTACACCAATTCTTTAAATTTGCCTTGACAAGCCAAACGTTATTCAATAAATATTGGTACTACCAATCAGCCTTTATATCCTTGTCTTCTTTGGGGATCATTGTAGCAAAATAGCAACATGTATATATATTGATACATTATTCTGTGCGAAATGTCGAAAAAAAACACACGTTCCGGCTTTGAAAAACTATAATGCAAAAACTAATCCGTTATCATTTCGCGATTTTTACCGCCTGTGGCGGGAAGAGACCAGATAACGGACGCCTTGGCCCCATAATTGCTATCATTTATTGAATCGGATTCATGCCCGTCAAGCAAACAACCATTGGGACCAAATTGATTGAAACCCCTGGAGGAGGTTGATGGAAATTAGAGAGCCGGAAATCCATGCTGAAGAAATCCTGAAAGTTGATGACGGTGATTTCACCCCGGACAATGTCTGCTTAGTGAACGGTTGTGGAACGGGGATCGGCCGGGCAACCGCCATTGCGGCAGCCGCCAACAACCTGATGACCGTGGGCCTGGATGTGAAAGCTGAAGAAGGTCAGGCCACCCAGAAAATGGCCCGGGACATGGGCGGCCAGATGATCTTTGTCAAAACCCCCCTGGCCCTGAACCAGATCCCCGCCCAGGCAGAGCAGCGCGGCATGACGCCGGAAGCGGTTGTATCGGAGGTCATGATGGGCCGCTCGCGGATTAAAGAGATGATGACTCCGGTGGATGTGGCCAACCTGTTTATCTTCGGATTTTCCCATTTTGCCAAATACCTCGTCGGGGGGGATCTACTCTTCGACGGCGGGATGGTCCTGACATATTGACAAATCTTTAAACCCGGCGGATACTGCTTGTGTTGCAAACCTGTCGGCTGAGAAATATAGGCAATGAAACGGTTCTCGTAGTCCAGCAGCATCTTTTGGCAGGTTAACAATTATAGAGGAGGGGAAAATGAAGAAAAAATCGATGCTCAAGTTTATGACCATGCTGATGGTGGTACTTTTCCTGGCAGCGGGCTTGATGGCAGGCTGCGCCAAAAAAGAGGAAGCCAAGAAAGAAGCCCCGAAAGAACCCATGGTCAAAAAGGTAAAACTGGATGTTCCCATTTGTTTTTCCACCGCCCTGCCGGGCTTGGGGTCGTCTATTGTAGAGCTGGCGGATTCACTTAAAGAAGCCAGTGGCGGCAGCGTTACGATGAAAGTTTACGAACCCGGCAAGCTGGTGGCCCCGTTTGAAATCCTGGATGCCGTTGCCGGTGGGAAAGTGAACGCCGGCTACTACGCGGCCGGCTACTGGGAAGGCAAGATGCCCGGCATCTCCCTGTTCACGGCAGTCCCATTCGGCCCGGAAGCCCCGGAGTTTCTGGCCTGGATGTTCCGCGGCAACGGTTTGAAACTCTACCAGGAATACTATACAAAGAATGGTTATGATGTCTGGGCTATGCCGGCCTGTGTCCTGGCCCCGGAAACCGCCGGGTGGTTCAGCAAGCCGATCAATTCAGTGGAAGACCTCAAGGGTCTGCGGATGCGCTTTTTCGGACTGGGCGGCAAAGCCATGGAGAAACTCGGCGTCTCCGTCAGCCTGCTGCCGGGCGGCGAAATCTTCCCGGCCCTGGAAAAACGGGCCCTGGACGGGTCGGAATTTTCCATGCCGGCCATTGACCAGCGCCTGGGCTTTTACAAAGTCGTCAAGTACAACTACTTTCCGGGCTGGCATCAGCAGGCCACGTTCCTCGACCTGATGATCAACGGCGATGTCTGGCGCGGCATGACTGACCAGCAGCGGGCCCTGATCAAAATGGCCTGTATGGCCAACCTGACCAATACCCTGGCCCACACGGAGGCTATCCAGGGTGCCGTCATCAGGGAGAACGCCTCAAAACGCGGTGTAAAAAATATGTACTGGTCTGATGAAATGCTGGCTGCCTTCAAGGGCGCCTGGGAAGAAGTTGCTGAAGAACTGGCTGCCAAGAGCCCGCAGTTCAAGGAGGCCTATGACGATCTGCAGGCTTTCCGGGCAGACTACAAGTATTGGGAAGCGCTGGGCTTTCTGCCACGTGAAAAACCGAGTATGTAAGTGTCCATCCCCAGCAGAAAATCCTGGATTCTCTGCTACCTGTTGAATGCACAGGGGGCGTTTGTGAAACCGCCCCCTGTGCGCAACTTCAGAAGCCCTCTCAAAAATCGATTTCACTAAAAATCTGTTTTTGAGTAGGCTTCTCAATAGGGCTTAATTATCCTAAACCTTAGGGAGATCAAGAATGAGTGCTGAAGAAACACAGGAACAGGTCCCGCACAAATTTTGTGATGGCCTGGACACCTTCATCCGGCGCATCGGCCATTTCCTCATGTGGGCCAATGTGATTTTGATTTTTGTCATTATCCTGCAGGTATTTCTCCGCTACGGTCTGGGTCGCGGCCTGGTGGTCCTGGAGGAGATTCAATGGCACCTTTACGCCGTGGGCATCATGTTCGGGGCTTCCTATGCAATGATGATGGATTCCCATATCCGGGTGGATATCATTCATGCCCGCCTTTCACCGAAGGCCAGGTTACGATGGGATCTATTTGGCATCATCTTCCTGCTCCTGCCGTTTATCGTGATCATCTTTCACCAGAGCCTGGATTTCGTTTACGAGTCCTGGCGGGTCAACGAACACTCGGACGCCCCCATGGGCCTGCCCTGGCGCTGGGCGATCAAGGGGGTCATACCGGTGAGTTTCGCCCTTTTGTTTGTGGCGACGATATCGCGTCTGGTCAGAATTATTTCACTATTGAGGAGGGCCTAGCCAGTGGAATTCAATGATTATCTCGTCATCGCCATGTTCCTGACCTTCATTGGCTTGCTCTTCACGGGCTTTCCGATTGCCTGGGTGCTGGGTGGTGTCGCCTGCATTTTTACCCTTGTGGGCTACCTGGCTGACATCTACTTAGACACGGCTACCGGCCTGAACTACCTTACCCTGGGTATGTCGGTGAACCGGGTCTATAAATTTATGGACAACTGGGTGTTGGTAGCCTTGCCCATGTTTATCTTCATGGGCCTGATGCTGGACCGCTCCGGGATTGCTGAGAAGCTGATGAAGTCCATGCAGAACCTCTTCGGCAAGGTCCGCGGCGGGCTGGCCGTGACGGTGACAACGATCGGCATCATTTTGGCCGCTTCCACCGGTATCATCGGCGCTTCGGTCGTGCTCCTGGGACTGCTTTCCCTGCCGGCCATGATGAAACAGGGGTATTCCAAGACCCTGGCCCTGGGAACCATCGCCAGTTCCGGCACCCTGGGCATCCTCATTCCCCCCAGCATCATGCTGGTGATCATGGCCGATCAGCTGGGATTGTCCGTGGGCGACCTGTTCATGGGCGCCGTAATTCCCGGGGTTATCCTCGGGGGGTTGTATATCACCTATATCCTGGTATTCTCCCTGATCAAGCCGGCAGCCGCACCGCTGGATCCAGACCGCAAGCCTCTGGAATGGCGCATGATCTGGGATGTCTTCAAGAATATCCTACCGCCGGCCGCATTGATTTTTGCCGTGTTGGGATCCATTTTTGCCGGCATCACCACGCCCACTGAAGCCAGCGGCGTCGGTGCTTTGGGTGCAACCATCCTGGCCCTCATGAATAAGAGGCTGAATTGGAAAGTTCTGAAAGAGGTGGCCCAAGCCTGTTTCAACACCACCGCATATATTTTCGCGATATTTTTGGGGGCAACCTGTTTTGCGCTGGTTTTACGCAGCCTGGGCGGAGACGAGTTTATCGAAAGAGTCCTGACCGGCATTCCCCTCGGCCCCTATGGCATCATGGCCGTGATCCTGGGCGCCATTTTCCTGCTCGGCTTCTTCCTGGACTGGATCGAAATTACCCTGATCGTGCTGCCTTTGATTGCCCCGGTTGTGTCCAATCTGGGATTCCAGATTAACGGGTATGGTGTTATTGACAATCCCGAACTAGTCTGGTTCGTGGTCCTGATTGCCGTTAGCCTCCAGACCTCCTTTCTCACACCACCAGTCGGTTTTGCCCTATTCTACCTGAAAGGCATCTGTCCTCCGGAAGTAGAACTGGTAGACATCTACAAAGGTGTCATACCCTTTATCATCCTGCAGCTGATCGGCCTGTTGATTGTCGCGATATGGCCGCAACTGGTCATCTGGCTACCAGCCGTTGCCTACGGCTAAAACGATTAAGCCGTCAGCCGCCAACGGTGGGTGACGGCCCGTAGGTTTCAGTTGGCGAACCGGACGGTTCGGGTTTTCACCTTCGCTCTTTATGGGAAGGTATCGGGAGGACCCGCCATGCAGACGAAACATTCAACGAATAGATGTATCTTCGGATTGCTGCCTGTGCTCTTGGTATTCCTTTACACAGCGAATACCTTTGCAGCGGCATCTTATCCTTTAGGCGTTGCCATGGGGCTTTCCGGTACCGGCGCCCCCTATTGCAGAGAAGCCGCCGAAGGGCTGGAAATCGCCGTCAATGAAATCAATGCCCAAGGTGGGTTGCTGGGCAAGCACCCTATCGAGTTGTTTATCAGGGATACCCAAACCCGGCCCGCTACAGCGCAAAAAATTGCCCGGGCTCTGATCGATAAACAGGGGGTCCGCTGCATTATCGGCACATACTCCAGCGCCTGCGCCCTGGCGATCAAGCCGATCTGCCGCAGCGCCCGAATTCTCCATATTGCTCCGATCAGCAACTCGGAGAACATTACCCGGCTCGATCCGAGTCCCTATACCTATTCGGTGGTACCCAACACCTACATGATGTCCAAAGCGGTGGTGACCGGCATCGCGGCTCTGGCCCGGGAAAAGGGATGGGCCCGGTATGTGACCATTGCTTCCGACTATGCCTGGGGGCGCTCCAGTCAAGAGGTTCAGGTCGACCAGTTCCGGGCGATCGCACCGGGCATCACGCTAACGGAAACATACTGGCCTCGCCTGGGGCAGACACGTTTTAATTCATTTATTGTCGATATCCTGGCCCAGAAGCCGGATTTTGTGCTCGGCTCCATCGCCGGCGCGGACAATGCTTTCTGGATGCGGGATTGCCGGGACTATCGGCTTTTCAAGGAAGTGGCTTATCCAGGGGGATTGGTCAGCGTGACCGAACTGGCCACGCAAGCCCGAAGTATTCGTCGTGGAATCTACGGACGCTGCCGGGCGCCATTCTTTGCGCACATGGACAATCCCCGCATGGCCGCTTTTGTCAGAGCGTACCGGGCCAAATTTGATCGCTATCCCAGTGACTGGGCGGTACTGCTCTACGATGCGGTCTATACCTTGAAACAGGGGGTCGACAAGGCCGGTATACTTGATACCGCCGCGGTCAAAGACGCCCTGCACGGAATGACCATCGATACAACCCGCGGGCGCTTCTTTTTCCGCAAAGTTGATAACCAGCTCAGCTGCTCGGCCTACTTCGGGAAGGTCGCCGATGATCCCCGCTACCCTTTTCCGATTTACCATGAACTCATGGAGTTCAAAGGGGCGGAGATCTGGCGCTCGGAAGATGAGATTCTCAAGGCACGTGCGAAGTAATTCCTTGATTTCTACTTAGGAGGAACCCGGCCGTTAGGGCCGTGTTCTATTATCGCGACCTACGCAGGGTCGTCAGACAGTTGGTTACCGCGCTACCCCCCACATTGAAGACAACGCCGATCTCCGGCGTGCCGGTTGCCGGCGCTACGCCTATGGGCTCACCGACCAGCTGCTTGTAGGCCAAAGCGTGCATGGAAGCGCCGGTTGCGCCGACCGGATGGCCTTTGGATTTCAAACCGCCGGACAGGTTGATCGGGCACTTGTCTTCAAAGGTATAGCGCCCGTCTACAAAATCATGCCCACCACGGCCATCTTCAGAAAGTCCAAGGGCTTCCACACTTAATACCTGGTTGATCGTAAAACAGTCGTGCACCTCGGCGAAGTCGACATCGTCAATGGTAATCCCGGCTTCGGCAAATGACTGGGCCACCGCCTTTTTACCGGCCACCAGTTCATGCATGTTGGGGCGCACTTCAATCGGCAGCCGTTCGGTGGTCATGCCGATGCCGGCAATTTCAACGACCCGGTCTTTTACCCGCACCTTATCAGAGGCCGACAAAACCAGGGCCGCCGCCCCGTCGGTCACCAAAGAGCAGTCATGCAAACGCAGCGGAGGCGCAATCATCGGGTTGCCCCCCTTGCCGGCTTCCGGCAGGCCCATGATGGCATCCGCCGTGACCAGCCCCATCTTCTCCGGGGGACTGCCCGGACCGAAATGCGCCAGGGGATTCTGGATACCGTTGCGATAGCACAGGGCGGACACCGCGGCCAGCATGCGCTGGAGCTCTTCATCTGAAAACTTGTAGTGGGCCTGGTAGCCCTTGGCATATTCGGCAAAAAGCCCGGGAAAGGTCATGCCCTGGGCACCTTCGGTGGGCCAATGGGAAGAACAGGCCAGGACATGGGTCATCTCGCCGGTGCTGAGCAGGTTCATCTTCTCCACACCGATCACCAGGAGCCGTTTGAACCGGCCGGATTCAATCCCGTAGATCGCGTTGTACAGGGCCACCGAGGACGAAGCACAAGCGCCTTCAGTGCGGGTTGTGGGCAGAAATCGAAAGGCCTCCGGGGCCACTTCCACCCCTAAAGGTCCCACGTGCTCCTGGTTCAGGAACATGGACGGCGAGCAAGACCCCACCCATATGCCGTCGATCTCTTCGGGTTGCAGGCCGGCATCTTCCAAAGCGCCCTGCCCGGCTTCTATCAAAAGCTCATAGTACGACTTGGTATCCTTTATCTCCCGGGTCTCCCGGTTCTTTTCCACGAACGCACCGAACTTTGTATTGTATGCGCCAATTATACTTACTTTACTCATCTCACACCTCTTCTTTTCTATTTATAAGCATTCACCATATGGAAAACCAAGGACCGTCAAATGCTAAAAGTGCCTCATATCTACTATTGAGTCCCGACTTAACCGCGAGATCCCAAGCGCAGCCCTCCGTGGATATAATACACATCGCCGGCCAGGGCTTCGTTGCAATAGAGTTCACCCGCCAGGGATGCAAGCTCCCGGGGATCGATCAAGCGCCTGATGGGCACATCCTTGAGAATTTTATCCAGGGCGGCCTGGTTCATGTTCTCTAAAATCGGGGTGGCGCAGTAGCCCGGTGCAATGGCTACGCAGCGGATCCGGTCGGCGAATCCGCGCCGGAAGAATTCCGCCGTCAAGACCTTGGGCATGACCGACATGGCCGCTTTGGTGGAAGAATAGTTGATCTGTCCGGCTGTTCCCAGCGAACCGGTGGACGAAACCAGACACACCAGGCCCCGACAGTCGTTGTTCACCATCTGTTCAACGGTCTCCCGCACGGTTAGAAATACACCCGTCAGGTTGATGTCGACGACCTTCTGGAACTGTTCCAGGGACATCTTCTTTTTCACCTTGCCGGTTTCTCTGTCTGTGGAAAGCATTAACCCATCCATGATAATCCCGGCAAAGGGCGCGACCAGGTTGATTTCCCCGAATTCGGCAATGGCCGTCTCGGCCAAGCGGGTACAGTCGTCTTCTTTGGTTACATCGCAGACGACCGTGGCCACGTCACCCGACAGTTTCGCCTGGGCTTCGTTTAAAGCTGCTTCCGCCACATCTCCGAGAACGACCTTGCCGCCCTGATCTACCCAGTATTTCGCGATCGCCAGACCGAGTCCACTGGCCCCACCGGTAATGACTGCTACTGCATCCTTGATCTCAAGCATGTATCTTCTCCTTATTGAACGCTCCCTGCAGCCCCGACCAGCGGGATTTCCGCTGAGCTCCAACAAGTTGCGGGGAAGCGTCCCCCGTATGGAATTTTTCTATTTTTGATTCGCTCGCAACCCTGCAAAAAGCTGCAGGGAATGCGCTCGCTGATCGGGTCAACATTATGGTGACGTTTGGGAATACTCATCCCGCAATTCCTTTTTCAAAATTTTCCCCATGGCATTGCGGGGGAACTCATCCCGGATAATTACTTGGGAAACCCGCTGGAACTTGGCAACCCGGGAGTTGAGCCACTCCAAGATATCTTCACTGGTAGCGTCCACCCCCGGATAGAGCAACACCAGGGCAACCGGCGTCTCGCCCCATTTTTTGTGGGGCACGCCTATCACCGTATTGGCCTGCACTCCCGGGTGTTTTGCCAGGACTTCTTCGATATCACTGGCGAAAATATTGATACCGCCGGATATGATCATGTCTTTTTTGCGATCCAGGATGTACAAAAAACCGTCCTCGTCAAGCTTGCCCATATCCCCGGTTTTCAGAAAGGTTTTGCCCTGTTCGTCCCGCCAGATGGCTTCAGCGGTTTTGTCCGGTAGTTTGTAATACTCCGGCATGAGAAATGAAGAGAAAGCGATGATTTCACCGGTTTCACCGGGCGGCAACCGGTTGCCGGCATCGTCGATGATACCGACATCCCAACCCACCGGCGGCAGGCCGATGGATCCCATCTTAGCCTGCATGTCTTCGGGCTTCAAAGTGGTGGCAACCCCCTCGGTGAGGCCCCAGAGTTCCATGAGTTCACCGGGAAAGCGTTCAAGGATGCTCTCCTTTTCCTGTCTCAGCAAGGGCGAGCCGGCGGACAGCCACACGTTCATGGAGCTTAAATCGTACCGGTCGAAATCCGGTAGTTCGTTGAGCATGTTCAACTGGGTGGGCACCATAAAGGTGTGCGTGCACTTCTCGTCTTGGATCAGGCGCAGGCACTCTACTGCGTCAAATTGGGGCATGATAACCAGCGTGCCGCCCACGAACATGGTCGGTAAGAACGTCAGCCAAGTGCCGTTCGCATAGAGCGAAGTTGTCACCAAATTCCGCGCGGCGGAATCGATCCGGAAATCGATGGCAAACATGGCGGCAAAATGAAACCGGTTGTGATGGGTATGTAGGATCCCCTTGGGCACGCCGGTCGTTCCGGAGGTATACATGATGTTGAAAGGGTCATCGTAAGTCAGTTCCACGTAGACTTCGGTTTCAGGGCTGTCGGCCAGCAGCTGCTCATAATCCTGCCACCCCTCAGGCACAGCCCCTACCGCGAAGAAACCGTCCGGGGCAATATTCTTTAAGCTGGGTCGGTGGGGCTCTATTTCCGGGATCAATTTACTCCCAGTGAACAGGAATCGGGAATCCGAGTTAGCGACCATGCGCGCCAGAGAATCGCCGGGCACCATGGCCGATAGCGGCACGATAACCCCGCCGGCCTTGACCGTCCCAAAAAGGATTTCAACCATTTCGATGCTGTTGGTCATCAACATGCTGACCTTGTCGCCTCTCTTCAGACCCCGCTGAATCAACCCGTTGGCCACCCGGTTGAGACGGCGATTGAAAGCCTCCCAGGTCAAGCGCTTGTCACCGCACACCACGGCTGTTTTACTACCACGCCACCGGGCGTGCCCGGCCATAACAGCGGTAACAATGACATCGGGGTTATTGAATCTTTCCATGGATACCTCCTTGAACGAATAAATCCATCAATGGTCATGCATTTGGAAGACCTGGCTGTGCCGGCCGGAATTCAGGCCACAATTACCCAATTAGCAATAGACATACCATTTGGTTGAATCCTGTCTATTTATCTCTGGACCAACCTTAAACCTCTGGATTGTTAAACTATTTAACTTTCACAATTGTAGGCAATACGCGCTGACCGGGCTCTACTTGCCGGCCGGTCACAGTACTGTAGCAAATCCGATACAGTATGGTCATGTCCGGTGGCTGTGCCCGAACATAGGGGCCTTCAAAACACAAATACCGATAAAATCGAATCCCCAACTTAGAGCTATCTGAAAAATCAGATTTTGGTTTGAAGTCCAGTCTGCTCTTAGTGACCACGCCAGACAGGCCAGGCGGGCGCTGCATTCTAACCGGAGGTGCCAGCGAAGCCAATGCCCATCGTGGTGAATACTTCAGTATTTTGAGGACTTGATATGGGCGCCCAGACCAGAGATTTATCCGCCTCGGGCGGATGGGACCAAACGGCGTTTTTGTGATGGGATCTAATCAGTAATGACAACAATGCACAGCTCTCGCGGTCCATGCGCCCCGTGCACCATCACCAGTTCAATATCTGCAGTTTTGCTCGGTCCGGAGATGAACGTCAGGCAGTTGGTGAGCCCTTCACCACCGGATTGCAAGTCGTTTCTCAACACAGTGTAGAACTCCCCCAAATCGGCCAATATCTGGTCCAGCCTGATCACCGCCACATGGATGGATGGTACCAGGGAGGTACTCCGAGGCTGGCCCGGCCGGGCCCGCAAAACCAGGGTGGCCGTATCCGCCAGGCAGTAATCGGCCGCCGTGACCCCGACAAAAGATTCGACCACCTGGTCACGGTGCCGGGCAAACAGTTCCGGCTGGTCTTTAACATCCCCATCCGTGGCCACCATAACCGGTATCCCATCCGGTTCCAAAACCTTTTCAAGATCCAATTGGGCAATCAGAGGGTGCTGCCAGGCAGCGACCTGCTTTTTGCCGCCCCATTCCGGTGCTTTGGTGCGCACCAGTTCGGCAATGAAGCCCGCGGCTTCTTCTGGATCAGGTGCCGCCACGATCTCTATTTTCAAGGGTTGGCAGCGTTCGGTAAGCAGCGCCAGAAGTTTCTGTTGGTGCTCTTGCGACCGATTTGTAAGCGTTTTCAGACGGTCATTCACCAGGGCTGCTTCCGGTTCCGGGAAAATGTCTTCGAATCGATGCGCTCCAGTGGCTCGGCGCCCCAAAGCAGCCCGGACGGAATCTATGAAATTTCGACGTGTATTCATAATAAGCTCTCTATTTTCGGCGTCCCGGCCAATTTTTTACAAAGCTCTTGGAAGCCAGTGGTGGCATGTCCCGACTGGCCGTCCAGCCACCTAATCTGCCCGGCAGTTTCCCCAGTTGTCCGCGTGTACGCGGCAGCAGTTTTTGTCCGAGACCGCCTGCTCTTAAAAATAAATCATAGGATCGGCGACTTTTAATCAGCCAGGACCAAAACTGTAAGGCCGCTTTTTCTACCGGATCGGCCCGCTTCACACCCCAGGTGGAGTCGCCGTCCGCCAGCTTCGTTCTGAGGGCCAGCAGCATCCGGGGAATGTTGATGTTAACCGGACAGGCGTCCTGGCAGGCCCCGCACAGGGTCTCGCCCTGGCAGAGATCTTTTGCCCGGTTAATCCCCACCATCAGAGGCGTGATGACCGCACCGATCGGCCCCGAATAGGGATAGCCGTAGGCATGTCCGCCGATTTTACCGTAGACCGGGCAGATGTTTAAACAGGCGGCACAGCGAATACAACAGAGTATCTCCCGGAACTCTTCATCGGCCAGTATGCGGCTGCGGCCGTTGTCGATGATGATCAGGTGAAACACTTCCGGGCCATCGGTCTGTCCGGGCTGTCGGGGACCGCCGATGTAGCTGACATACCCGGCCATGTTCTGGGCGGACGCGCCCCGGGCCAGCAGGCGGAACAGTATATCGTGCTCCTCCAACCGGGCCACTACCCGTTCCATGCCCATGAAGGCCACGTGCACCCTGGGCAGGGTGGTGGACATGCGGATGTTGCCCTCGTTCGATACGGTGGTGATATGCCCGGTTTCGGCACAGGCCAAATTACATCCGGAAATCCCCATATCCGCTTCCAGAAACTTTGCCCGCAGGGCCTTGCGGGCCGCCTGGGTCAGGGCCGGGGGATCTTCGGTGTAGGGAATACCCAGTTTGTCCGCAAACAGGCGCCCCACCTGCTGGCGGGTTTTATGGATGGCCGGGGCGATAATATGTGAGGGCCCTTCACCGGCCAGTTGGATGATGTACTCCCCCAGGTCGGTCTCAGCCACGTCGATACCGGCCTCTTCGAACGCCTCATTGAGCCCGACCTCTTCGGTCACCATGGACTTGCCCTTAACCACGCGCCGCACGTTCTGCTGCCGGGCAACGTCCAGGCAATAGCGCACAGCGTCGGCGCCGTCCCGGGCGAAATAGACCTGACCGCCGTTTTTCTGAACATTGTCGGCGAGTGTTTCCAAAAGGACATCGAGATTCTCAATAGCCCGCATACGGATATCATGGGCTTTGAAACGCAGCTCCGGCCCTTCGGGCAGGCTCTGGTAAGCGGCCGCCGTGCCCTTGCCCAGACGCCCCTGGACATCAGCGAGTGCATTTTGCAGCACCTCATCCTTGATAGCCCCGTCCGCCTCCTGCCGATAATGTTCCGTTCTTACTTCAGCCATGTTCGTACCTCTGTTATTTTGAGCCCCAAAGCAACCAGAAAAGATAGTGACTCGCATAAAGTTCACAATCTAATTGGTTTTGAAGTTCTCCCCTTTAAGACGCGCCGAGCATCGCAGGAAAGGGCGAGAGAGCGAAGTGCTTGTCTGAGCGTAGCGAGTTGTGCTGAGCGCGCCCTTTCCGAGAAGCACAGGGCAGCCCGCAGGGCCGCGTCTTATGGGCGTTTTCTTTTGGTTACTTTTCTTGTACGCACAAGAAAAGTAACACAACGCTGCAAGAATCATTTATGGAATCCAATTACTACTTTCGGTCCATCTATTACGAAAGATTTTACGTCAACGGAATTATGACTTTCCAGCCAACAGTTGCGCAATATGCCGCACCTTTATATCCGATCCTATTCGGTTCAGGCGCCCCTGGATGTTCATCAAACACCCCATGTCGCACCCGGTCACCGTATCCGCTCCGGAAGCCACAATATTGGCCACCTTCTCATCTACCATGGCCGTAGATATCTCCGGGTATTTAACTGCAAAGGAACCGCCGAATCCACAACAGCGATCGGATTGCGGCATCTCGATAAACTCAAGGCCTTTTATCCCCTCCAGAAGCTGCCGGGGCTGGGCAGCAATGCGCAAGCCCCGCAGCAGGTGGCAGGAGTCATGATACGTTACCCGGCCGGCATATTCGGCCGCCACCTGTTCGACGGCCAGAACATCCACCAGGAATTCGGTAAACTCGAATGTTTTTTTGCCAATGGCGTTTGCCCGGGCCTGCATGCGTGGGTTGTCCGCAAAAAGCTCGGCATAATGATGGCGTACCATGTTCACACACGAGCCCGACGGACAGACAATGATTTCGGCATCCTCGAAAACGTCCATAAAATGGCGGGCCGCAGCCCGCGCTTCGCCCTGGTAGCCTGAATTATAGGCCGGCTGTCCACAGCAGGTCTGGTCGGCCGGGCAGATGGCCTCGATATCCAGTCGCTCCAAGACGCGTACCATGGCTTCAGCGACTTCAGGATATACCGCGTCTATGATGCACTGGATGAACAACGTTACTGTTTTTGGCTTAGACATCTTCCTATCTTCCTATTGCTATCCTGCGTTCCAGATTTCCGTGTGGATCGAAGGCCAGCGGCCCGACCGGGCCCACAATTCCCAGACCGCTATGCAAGCGGACTTCGTCGAGCAGCGCTCGGGACACATCCAGGTCCGCCAGTTCAAGCGTGTTTTTTATGTGCACCACCCTGGCCTCGTCAGGGGCAACGGCACCAATGGTATCCAGTGCTGCGGCAATGGCCTCCGCATCCGTTGCCAGGACAATTGGCAGGCGGCCTTTTTCCGGCGTCATCGCCGCGATTGCGTTGGTCGCCGTTGCCCGGTGATCAATGCCGGCGGCCAGTTTTTCGGTGGTGTAATCCGCCAATCCCACCCCAATGGCGTTTCCGTGGGAGGCGGGTGTCAGGTCCAATACAACGATCCGGGTGACCCGGGGTGTCTCCGGTTCGCGTTCACCCACAAACATGATGCGCCCGATAACATTCGTGTCCATACCGGTTCCGCTGATGTTCTTGCCCATTTCGTCGACAATCAGCACGTCGATGGCCTCAAAGGGCAGCCGGGCCATGAGAGTCTTGGCCTTTTCCAGCAGCCGTTTTTCGCCGGATTCGAATTGGTCGGCCGGCAGCGCCTGGATATAGGCCGTCCGATCGTAAATATTCTCCACGATGCCGAGCCCGAAAAGTATTGGCAGTTGCTCTCGGATTATCCGCCCGATTTCGGGAATGACTTCCCGATAGCCGAAATTGACGGTCTGCTTGTGGACCTGAAAACAGCCCTTGTGCTTGCCCATGCCGATGGCCATCATTTTAGCCAGGCCACTTTCCAGGGAACCTTCGAATTCGGTGTGCGGCTTGATGCGATTCACCACCACGATGCCGTCGGCCTCGGCGGCGTGTCGATCCACGAGTACAGGGAAACCATACGACGACGTCCCGATATTCACCACATCCATGGAAGAGAGGATCGGGACTCCGATGAAAGCTTCGGTAATGCCGATGCCCTTCAAGATGTCCAACTGGCCGTCCGCCGTGCCGCCGCCATGGCTGCCCATGGCCGGGAAGAGAAACGGTTGCCCGCCCAGTTGTTTGATGACCTCGGCCGTCCGCCGGAGGATACGGTCGATTGCGGCAATCCCCCGGCTGCCGGCCGTGATGGCAATGCGGGCGCCTGGCTTGACGAGCCCAGGGGCCCCGACAGCGGCCAGTTCCCGCTCGACGGCCGTTTCGATGTCTGCCTCCTGCGGAGCGGCAAGTACCTGCCGGATATGGAACATTTCTGGAAATTGCAACTTTAGGCACTCCCTGCAATGGGACAAGCAATCCTAGCCCGCATGCACATTTGGAAAGCTGGTTTCCGCAAAAAATTTTTTGATGCGCCTGTGGTTTTCAGAATTTAGGGCATCTTGGCTGCCTTTGCAGCCATATGGGACCAGACAGCTTCTACAGCCACAGACATACAGATGACGGCTATGGCCAGCACCTGCCAGGCAGTGAGTTGCTGGCTCAAAAAGAGAACGGCCAAAAATGCGGCAATCACCGGTTTGAGAAAAAAGAGGTAGCTGCCCCGGGTGATGTCGGGAACAGCGGCGAGTCCGCCGATCCAGAGAAACTGCGTAATCGTCGTGTTCCACAGCGCGATGGTCACCAGCGAAGCCGCCTGTGAAGCAGTGCGGTCGAAAAGGGTTAGGGGATTGACCCAAATCTGCCAGAATAATCCGACCACGACCCACAGGCCGATCGCGCCCAGGAACATGGTAATGGCCGTAATGCGCAAAGCACCATACGTGCCGATAATCGGCCGTACCATCACCGAATAGGCTGCAATCACCGCCGCACAGACAAATGCCATCAATACGCCAATCAGGCTCTCGCCGGCTCCGGCGAGCTTGGCCAGATAACCGTCGGTAATCAAGAGGGCTACGCCCACCATGGCGCTGATGCCGCTGACAATTTTGGCCCCGGAAAACGGCTGTTTGTTCAGCCATAAATTCGCCAACCCAACACAAATGGGGATGGTCGTGACCATCGTGGCGACCTGGGGCACGGTGGCAAAATCGAGAGACCAGTGGAACATGAGGTAGCCAAAGGCCACACCCAGCAGGGACAGCCAGACCAGTCGCCACCCATCCGTCTTGAAAGGTTCCCAGAGATTGCGGCTGGCCGGGAACACCAACGCCAGGAGCACCAGTCCGAAGCCGCCCAATAAGAACCGCCACACGGAGAGTTCGGGGCCGCGCACCCCGGACAAAACCGCTACGAATTCGCTCGACGCGTGCCCAGTAACGCCCAGCAAGACCGCAAGGTAGGCCACCGTCGGATTACGATGCCAAATACCCATCAGCTCACCTCCTGCGTAAAGGCCAGCAATGCCGCACACAGGGCTTCGGGCTGCTCGCCTGGAATGAGATGCCCGGCTTCGGGCATATCCAGACGCCGTCCGTCCGGTAACCGCTCAAATAGCTGCGCCACGCTGTCGGGCTCCAAAAAGACGTGGTCCTGCAAACCGGTGATCACATATGTAGGTAGCGTCAACTGCTCGTAGGGCAAATCCCAATCAGCTGTCCGGCCGGCTTCCGCCAACAGCTTGTAATGCCCGGATTCTTTTTCAAGCGCCGTATACGTTGGTTCCGGTTTTATAAACGCACCCCGGTTGGTCTGCAACCACTGCTCGTTCATTAAGAGTGGTAGAAAAAGGTCGCGAAAGAGATCCAGACCCCCCACTTCTACCGCCCGTACCAAGGCGTCGCCGATCCACTGCAGGCGCGGACCATCTTGGCGCAGCGTGTTGATCAAAACCAACCCATCGGCCGCCGCCCCCTGTAACCATGCCCGGGCGGCAAAAAGTCCGCCAATAGAAAGACCCACAAAGATCGGTCTTACCGGGTTTACGGTCGCCAGCAGTTGCGCTGCATCACTCACGATAAGATCGGCATCCAGCGCAACACCGGCTGAAAAGGGACTGTCCTGTTGGCCACGCATGTTATAGGCGAGGGTGCCATGTCCGGCTTGCCGGAGCCCCGGACCTATCACAGACTCCCAGGCACTGGTGTCACCGGTCAGCGCATTGAAGAAGACAAAGGTATACCCCTGCTTGTCTTCCGGGGCAGTATGCTCGTAGTAGAGGGCGTCCTGGGGCCCCAGGCTAAGTGTCGCCATGCTAACCTCCTTTCAGAAGCTAATTCAAAAAAGTCTATGGGACCAATCTCGGCGTTGGGCGCTGCATTTAAATCCTCAAAATACTATATCGTATTCCTCCGGTTTGAATGTAGCGTCCGCCTTGACCTTGAAACTGACTCCGTTCTTTGAGATAGCGTCTAGTCAATTCCCGACTGTTCGCGCACGGAGCGGGCGATGGCTGAAATATCTTCTTCAGCATGTCCCCGGGCTATCAGGCCGGTCTCCACCTGCTCTACAAAGGCGGCCACCGGAAGGGTTACGCCTAACTCCCGGGCGACGGCCAGGGCGATGTTGAGGTCCTTGCGGTGCAATTCCACTTTAAATCCCAGCGGATAGTCATTGTTGATCATATTGCCGCTGCGGTTAACCATGGCCCAGGATCCGGCGGCGCCGCCGCCGACCGCCTTGACAACGTTTTCCATGTCCAGTCCCGCTTTCAGACCCAACGCAACCCCTTCGGCGACACTCCAGTAGGTGCCGGCTACAACGATTTGGTTGATGGCCTTGGTAAGCTGTCCGGCGCCAACGGGCCCCACATGAGATAGGGTCTTGCCCATGGCTTCCAATACCGGTGTGGCGGTGGCTACATCATCCGCATCGCCACCGATCATAATCGACAGGGTGCCCTGCTGCGCCCCTTCAGAGCCACCGGAAACCGGGGCATCCAGCATACGAACGTCCTTTGCAGCCAGTTCGGCGGCAATTTCCTTGGTAGCCGATGGACTGATGGTCGACATGTCAATGACCAGGCTGCCGGGCCGGGCGCCATGGATAACCCCATCCGGACCGAGTACGAGGCGTTCTACGTCCGGTGTGTCACTTACACAGGTGATCGTAATTTCCGCCTCCTGCGCCGCTTGTGCCGGTGTCGCCGCCCGTCGGGCACCGGCCTTTTCAGCGGGAAGTTCCCGCTCCCGAGTCCGGTTGTGGACCGTCACCTGGTGTCCGGCCTGCAATAGATTCAACGCCATGGGCAGCCCCATGGTTCCCATCCCTATGAATGCTACCTGCATGGATTCTCTCCTTATTTTACGCTATGTTTTTAGTCCATCACTATTGTGAGCAGTATCTATACTTTTGGAGGTGTTTTGAAAATCTTCACTCCGGTAGACGAATAGTGAGTACGGGCAATACACTGCGGCGCACCACCCGCCGGGCCGTACTGCCCAGCATCGCGTCGGCCACCAGACCCTGGCCGTGGGTGCCCATCACGATCAGATCACTCGCAGTTTTGTCCGCCAGGTGTAAAATGCGTTCAACGGGTTCCCCGTGCTCTACGTAAATGTCGGTTACGATAAACGGACAATCGGTGAGTTTGGTCTTCATCATGTCACAGAAGGCGTCGAGACGGCGATTGATCTCATCCCGAACTTTCCGCACATTTTCTTCCTGAATAGCCTTCCACTTATCCTCGCCCATCATATGGGAGATACGTACGCTGGCATTGTGGGACAATTTTTCAATGACATGTAAAATGTTGATGCTGGCTTCGAAACGATTGGCCAGGGTGGCGGCATAGCTGAAGGCATGCACGGCATTCTTCGATAGATCGGTGGCATAAAGAACAGTCTTTATTTCGGGTATCATTTGTTTCTCCTCCATATCTTGCAGGCGCGCAAAAAGTTCATTTGCCGGTTATGTGTTGGTAATCCTCTTTTCCTCAAGTGCGCGCAAATCCTTGCGAATAATCTTGCCGGTGGCCGTCAGCGGCAGCGACTTGGTAAACTCGATCTGGCGGGGATACTCATGGGCCGCCAGCCGGGTACGAACATACTGCTTAATCTCATTGTCCAGTTTGCTGTCGCCTTCCAAGTCCGGCTTCAATACAATGAAGGCCTTGACGACCTGGGTGCGGACTTCGTCCGGCACGCCGATAACCGCGGCCATAGACACCGCCGGATGTTTTAAAAGGCAATCTTCGATCTCTCCGGGCCCGATACGATAGCCGGCGCTGGTAATCAAGTCATCATCGCGGCCCACGAACCAGATATAACCATCTTCATCCTTTTTGCCAAGATCCCCGGTCAGGGCCCAAGCGCCGATGTACTTGTCCGCGGTGGCGGTGGGGTTTTGCCAGTACTCTAAAAACATGACCGGATCGGGGCGCTGCACAGCGATGCTGCCTATGGTCCCGTGCGGCTGCGGCTGACCGGCACTGTCGATGATCGCAACCGTATGGCCGGGAATCTGCTTTCCCATTGATCCGGGCCGGATGGTCATGATGTCGGCGCAATTGCCTACCACCAGGTTGGCCTCGGTCTGCCCGTAGAATTCGTTGATGGCCACCCCCAGGGAAGACTGTCCCCAATCCAGCAGTTCCTCGCCCAGGGTCTCGCCGCCGCTGCCGACGCTTCGGAGGGCAAAATTGTAGCGCTCCCGGGGCCGGGAGACCTGGCGCATCAATTTCAGGGCGGTTGGTGGTATGAACGCGTTGCGCACACGGTGCCGGGCCATGAGATCAAAGGCGAACTCCGGATCGAATTTGCGGGCCCGGTAAGCCAGAACCGGTATGCCGTGATGCCAGCTGGGAAACAGCACATCTATCAGACCACCGATCCAGGCCCAATCCGCTGGGGTCCAGAATAGATCACCCGCCTGCGGAAAAAAATTATGCGGGAACTCTACGCCCGGCAGGTGCCCGAGCAGAACCCGGTGGGCGTGCAGCGCGCCCTTGGGCGGGCCGGTGGTGCCGGAGGTGTAAATGATAAGAGCCGGGTCTTCAGCGCGGGTCTCAACCGGTTCAAAAGCATCCGCGCCCTTGTTCAAGGCCTCCCAAAAATCCACCTGGTCGCCGGCTTCGCCGTTTGTAACGAAAACGGTCTGCAAGTCGGGCAGTTCGGATTTGATTTCCAGGATTTTTTCCAGGTTCGCCTGGTCGGTCACAATAAATCGGGCCTGACTGTTGGACAGGCGATATTGCAATGCATCCGTCCCAAACAGGGTAAACAAAGGGATGGCAATTCCCCCGGTTTTATAGGTGGCTATGTGCGCAATGGCCGTCTCAAGACATTGGGGCAGCAATATACCCAAACGATCGCCGACTTGCAGGCCGTGGGCCTTGAGGGTGTTGGCGAAGCGGTTGGACAGCTGCCGGAGATCGTGGAAGGTGTAGGTATCGACGTGGCCGTCCCCCTGCTCACAGATCAGGGCCAACCGCTGAGGATCACCGGCATGCTTGTCGCAGATGTCTACCCCGATGTTATAGTGTTCCGGGATGTGCCATTGAAACCCGGTGTACACCTTCTGGTAGGACGAATCAGGTTTGAGCATCGCGATACCCCCTGGCGTGTTCGGGATGGGGCAACCCGGCAGAGGCGTTTCCGTGTCCACCTGCAAACGGCATCTTTCGACCCAGGGCTGCGTTTTTGCTCTTTTGAATTCCTCGGAATAGCGCACTATGCCTGCGGTTTCAAAATCGCTCAGGCCTGGCACCACGTTAGGCATTAGGTTCGCGTCACCCTGAACCAAAACCTACCATTTGTGGGCGGACACTATTTTACATTCTTTTTCTGGCCGGCCAGCAGCTCGGCCATGTGCTTTACTTGGATCTTACTGCCCCGCTTGTCCAGGCCGCCTTTGAGCTGCATAACACACCCCGGGCAATCTGTCACCAGTACGTCGGCCCCGCTCTGCTCGACCAGGTCCAGTTTTTTACCGAGTATCTCGGACGAGATCTCCGGGAAATCCACTGAATAGGACCCGCCAAAACCACAGCAGACATCTTCATCCTTGGAAGCCACGTAGTCCGCGCCGGATGTTTCGATCAGTTGGCGCGGTTCGTCCACCACATTCAGACCCCGGCACAGGTGACAAGGCGCATGGTAGGTTACCTTCTGGTCGGATTTTGCGAACGCCTCCGGCTTGAGTTTGAGGATATTTTGCATGAATGCTGAAAAATCGATCAATTTGTCGGCAAACGCAGTTGCCCGCCGGCCGGCATCCGTATCGACGTCCAGGATCTTGCCGTAGTTGTGTTTGATATGGGAGGCACAGGAGGCACAAAGGGTGATAATATAGTCATAGGCATCCACATCAAAAGCCGCGGCATTCTGCAGCGCCAGATCGGCGGCCGTCTCTTCTTCGGCCGCCATGAGGGCCGGCAGGCCGCAGCAGGTCTGCTCCATGGGGAATTCCAGGTTCACCCCGTGATCATCCAGCAGATCCACCAGGGCCTCGGCCTGTTCGGGGTAGATAAAATCCACCGCACAGCCCCCAAAAAAACCAACGTTCAATTCCGGATTCGCAACCGGCTTCTTGATCGCCGGCCACCTGTCGCGCAGAGGTGTCCGGGCGATCACCGGCAGGCTGCGAAAGCCGTGAGCCTTTTCGAAAAAGTGCGGCAGATGCCGAATCATGGGGGCGCCTTTGCTCAAAGGCCTCTGGGCCAGGGACGCGTTTCTAAGCAAGAAGTGAAACAGCTTGCGATTCTTCATGACGCGGGCCAGGAAATGGTTCTTTACCGGCTTCTTCCCCTCCGCTTTCAAAATCGCCTGATAGGTCTTCTTGACCAGGTGCGGCAGGTCAATGGCCACCGGGCACACTTCCTTACAGGCCTGGCAGTTGATGCAATTCTGGACAATGGCCCGGTCGTTTTCGGCGCCGTGGTAGAACAGGGTCAGAATCAATCCGATCGCGCCAATGTAGACATGCCCATATTTATGACCGCCCACTTTGCTGTAAATGGGACACACGTTGGCGCAGGCCCCGCACCGGATGCAGCGCAGACTGGAGGCAAAAACCGGGTCAGCTGCCAGGGACAGGCGGCCGTTGTCCAGAAAAATGATGTGTAACTCCTTGGTACCGTCATCAGCGGCACTACAGGCGTTGGCCCCTTTTATCCAGGTAACGTAGGAGGTAATGGCCTGCCCCGTTGCATTGCGTGGCAGGACCTTGAGAATCCGGAGCGCCGACGCCAAGTCCGGTACCAGTTTGTCATAGCCCACCAGGGCCACGTGGACCTTGGGCAGGGTGGTCACCAGACGCATGTTGCCTTCATTGGTCACCAGCCCGAGGGTCCCGGATTCGGCAATGGCGAAATTGGCACCGCTGATGCCCATATCCGCTTCGAGGAAGGCGGGCCGCAACTGCTCCCGGGCCACTTTGACCAGCTTGTCGATGTTTTCTGAATCCAGGTCGCGCTGAACAACCTCTTCAAAAAGATCGCCGACCTGGTGACGCGACAGGTGAATGGCCGGCATGACCATATGGGAGGGGCCTTCCTTGCGCAGCTGGACGATCCACTCCCCCAGGTCCGTCTCAGTGACGACCAGGTCTTCGTTTTCAAGATGATGATTGAGAAAGGTCTCCTCCGCGGTCATGGATTTGGATTTGACAATTTTACGGCTGCCACTTTCTTTGGCTATCTTGGCAATCAGTTCATTGGCTTGTCCGGCATCGGCCGCGCGGTGCACCTTGGCGCCGGCCTTTTCCGCATTGGCCTTGAATTCCGCGAACAGCTCTTCCAGCTGGGGCAGGGCCGCGTCCTTGCCAGCGGCAATCTCGTCCCGAATCCCCTCGAAATCGATACCGGCATACACGTTGGGCCGGTTCTCCCTGTAAACCGTATTGAATTTATCGAGAGCCGAGCGGAGAAAGCCATCCGATAACGCTTCTTTGAGTTGCTTTTTATAGGTTTTGATATCTTGTGCGGTCTTGGTCATATCAGTCCCCTTTGTGAATGAGGATGTGCAGTTCCTGCGGCCCATGGACACCAATGGCCAGCACCCGTTCGATATCGGCGGTCCGGCTGGCTCCAGTGATAAAAGCGGTGTAGGAGGGTGAAGCGTCCATGAGGATCTCGTTCGGGTGACCGGCAATGGCGGCTGAATCCGGTACGATGCGCGATTCGGCCAGCACCGCGATGTGAACATCGGCCAGCATGGTGGCCAAACGGATATCTTCCGACGCGGATTTCAATACCAGCGTACCGGTCTCGGCAATCCCCCAGTCCGCAGCCGTGAGGGCAGTGTGGATTCGGGTGGCTTGATCGTACAAGGGACCTTCGAGCAGGGTGAGTCCACCGGCCTGGCAAGCCGGCGCCAAAGCAGCCAGCTGGGTGTCATCCATGCCCGGGGCCGCCACGGTCTGATAAGCCTGTTTGCGGGCCAGTTCCACCGTATAGGTCACGGCTTCATCAAACGACCCGATCTCGGACACGATCGCCTGAACTGCACCGGCTTTATCCGCCATCAGTTGGTTTATCATCGCCTGATCCATGTCTCCTCCCTACCAGAGGCCGGCCGGCATCTTTAAAGTAACAAATATAGGGGTTTCAGAGGTTACCGACACCACACTTAAAATTGGTTATACCATTATTACAGTAGGGCTACAGCCGGTGTCAAGGTCAAATCGGCAAAAATGCCTTGTAAATCCTTTAACTATCTGATAGATTAAACTAAATATTTATTCATCTTATCAAATATAAGGCTTCAAATACCTATTAAGCCAGGGTAAAAATTGGTATTACCAATATTCATTTCTGGGTGAAATGTTTCTAAAAGCAAGGGTATACAATGCTCAGCAAAACATTACTCGCCGAGTTCCAGAAAATTCTCGGCCAGGAAAATGTATTCAGCGACCAGGCCGACCTGGTCACCTATTCTTATGATGCCGCGGTACTGGATCAAGTGCTGCCCGCCATTGCCGTGAGGCCCAGCTCTTCTGCGGCCCTCGGCCGTACGGTTGCGCTCTGTCACGCAAATGGACTGCCCGTTACGGTCCGCGGGGCCGGCACCAACCTCAGCGGCGGCACGATTCCGATTGAAAACGGGGTCGTCATCATCACCAACGGACTGAACGCCATACTGGAAATCAATGCGCGGGATCTTTACGCAGTTGTACAGCCGGGTGTCGTCACCGCCACCCTGGCTGCGGCCGTGGCGCAAAAAGGCCTGTTCTATCCGCCTGATCCAGGTAGCCAGGCGGTTTCCACCCTGGGCGGCAATGTAGCCGAAAATGCCGGCGGACTGCGCGGCCTAAAATATGGCGTGACGCGCGACTACGTCATGGGGATAAAATTCTTTGATGTGAACGGCGAACCGGTCATCAGCGGTTCCCGCACGGTGAAATGCGCTACAGGCTACAATCTTACCGGCCTGATGGTCGGATCGGAGGGGACCCTGGGCGTGTTTGACGAAATTATCCTCAAACTGATACCGCCGCCTGCCCACCAGAAAGCCATGGTGGCCGTTTTCGATGAGATGCACAGCGCCTCGGAAACGGTAGCCGAAATCATCGCAGCCCGCATCGTGCCGGCCACGCTTGAATTCATGGATAATTTCACCATCCGGGCCGTCGAGGATTACAGCCGGGCCGGCTTGCCGGTAGACGCCCAAGCTCTGCTCCTAATTGAAGTGGACGGCCACCGGGCCCAGGTCGAAGAGGATGCCGATAAAATTGAATCCATCTGCCGCCGCAAGGGCGCCAGTTCGATCCAGGTGGCCCGCACGGCCGTCGAACGCGACAAGGTCTGGGAAGCCCGACGCACGGCCCTCTCCGCACTGGCCAAGCTCAAGCCAACCCTGGTTCTGGAAGACGCCACCGTCCCCCGCAGCAAGATCCCGGAGATGGTCGGCGCACTCGAAAACATCGCCGCCAAGCACAATCTGACCATCGGCACCTTCGGCCATGCCGGCGATGGAAATCTGCACCCGACGATTCTGACCGACAAACGCGACCGGCATGAATGGGAACGGGTCGAAACCGCTATCGATGAAATCTTTGACCGCGCTTTGGCGCTGGGCGGCACCCTGTCCGGCGAGCATGGAACCGGTATCGCCAAATCGCGTTACCTTGAGAAGGAAACCAGCCGCGCCACTATTGCCTATTCAAAACGGGTAAAAGCGGCGCTTGATCCGAAGAATATACTCAACCCGGGGAAGATCTTCGATTAGAAATTGTCTCAAAAAGGTCTTTTGGCCCAATCTCGGCGTTAGGCGCTCGTTCCCATTCCTCGAAATACGGAAGTATTCCTCCGGATGGAAACTCGCGGCCGCCTTGACCTTGAATCAAAATCCGCTTTTTGAGAAAATTTAACCAATTATAGATTTTAAAGTTCAAGTGAAGAATACCACATGTCTGATCTGAAAAAACTTGCCGCGCTCATAAACGAACTGGAGGACCAGACTATCGTCTGCATGCGCTGTGGTCTGTGTCAATCGGTTTGTCCTGTGTTTGCCGAAACAGGGCGTGAATCCGATGTGGCCCGGGGCAAGCTGGCGCTGCTGGATGGGCTGGCTCGTGAAATGCTCCGCAAACCAGCGGAGGCCGGCCTGCGCCTGAACAAATGCCTCCTGTGCGGTTCGTGTGCCGCCAATTGCCCCAGTGGGGTCAATGCGCTTGAAATTTTCATGAAGGCGCGCGCCATCCTCGCGACCTACCAGGGGTTGCCGGCTGCCAAACGGCTGGTCCTGGAGAAAATGTTGGCCCACCCCCGGGCGTTCGACCGGATCCTGGAATGGGGCGCCCGGTTCCAGAACCTGGTCAGCCGGCCGGTCAGCGAAACCCTGGGTACATCTTGCGCCCGGATAGCCTCGCCCCTGATTGGTAATCGCCATTTTGTACCGCTGGCACTGCAACCGTTCCATAAGCAAATCGACTCCCTGGATACAGACAAGGGGGCCAGCGGCCTGAAAGCAGCCTTCTTTCCAGGCTGCCTGCTGGACAAGTTTTTTCCCCATGTCGCCCGGGATGTCATAGACGTGCTGACCCACTACGGCGTTGGCATCTGGATGCCGCCCGGCCAGGGTTGCTGCGGTATTCCGGCTGTATCGGCCGGCGATGTAGCCACGTTCGAAAAACTGGCCATACACAATATAGATCTGCTCGAAGAAAAGGAAACAGACTATTTGGTAACCGCCTGTGCCACCTGCACCACCACCCTGAAAGAGGTCTGGCCGGTCATGCTGGGCAACCTGCCGGACGATTACCAGGACCGGGCCAAGGCGCTGGCCGCCAAGACCGTTGACATCCACCAATTGCTGGTCGACCACGTGGGCCTTGCCCCGCACCCCACGGAAGTTGATCTCTCTACAACGGTTACCTACCATGACCCGTGTCATTTAAAAAAATCGCTGGGCGTTCATCAGCAGCCCCGCGAGTTGATCGCGGCCAGCCGGGGGTATCAATTGGCGGAGATGTCCGGAGCCGACAAGTGTTGCGGCATGGGCGGGAGCTTTAATTTGCAGTATTACGAAATATCGTGTAGTATTGGGACCCTAAAAAAAGAGAGCATCCAGGCCACCGGGGCCGCTGTGGTAACCACCGGCTGCCCGGCCTGCATGCTCCAGATATCCGACATGCTGTCACAGGCTAATTTGGATGTCGCCGTTAAACACCCTGTCGAGTTGTATGCGGAGACGATAAAACATAATGGCCGTACACCTTAAGCCCATCAAGCCCCAGCGCATTTCCGACCAGGTTTTTGAGCAGCTGCGGGAACTCATTTTCAGAGGCGAGTTGCAGCCCGGTGAAAAAATGATGCCGGAAAGGGAACTGGCCGCAGCCATGGATGTGAGCCGCACGACTGTGCGGGATGCGATCAACAAACTGGTGGCCATGGGGCTCATCGAGCAGAAGCAGGGCCAGGGCACATTTGTCAGCACACCGGATAACCAGAGCACCAGCTTTTTGGCCGAGGCCATGAAATCGGAAAATGCCACCCTGGTTGACCTGCTGGAAGTCAGGATGGGCCTGGAATGCAATACGGCCGCGCTGGCGGCCAGACGGGCAACCGAGCAAGACCTGCAATTCATGCAGGAGCATATCAGTGAGATGGATAAAGCTGTCAAAGCCGGCCGGCTGGGATCTCAGGCGGATGTGGCCTTTCACATGTCCATTACCTATGCTTCCCAAAATCCAGTCCAGGTATTCGTGATGAAACGCTTTTATGATTTCCTGTTTCTGGGAATCAAGGAAAACCTCCAGTACCTCTACGAAGACCCCGCCAATATCGAATCGATCATCAGTCAGCACAAACAAATCTTTGAGGCCATCCAGTCACGCAATCCGGAACAGGCCTTCGCAACCATGCAAAGACATATTCGGTTCGTTGTCGACTTTTTTCGAAATCGGAATCGCGGTTGAAAAACGATTTGGCCCCGTGTAATGTCGGTGCATGCTGACCACACCACTTGAGACAATCTCTACCGGCGACTTCCGGATCCCCGAAACTGAAATTTGCCAGCGCATCGCCTCGCTGCAGGCGTCCTTGCAAAAGCACCAGATCGATGCGACCTTGCTGGTGCAGCGTATCGATGTCCTCTACTTCTCCGGCACGGCCCAGTCCGGCTATCTGTTCATCCCGGCCGCGGGAGAAGCCGGACTTTTCGTCAGAAGACATTTACCGCGTGCCGTTAGTGAATCGCCCCTGGTTAACATCCATCCCATAAACGGACTTGCGGACCTGCCGGCAGCCTTGAAAGATCGCTACGGCCGGTTACCCGGTAGCCTGGGGCTCGAGTTTGACGTCCTGCCCGTCCGCACGTACCAGTATCTTAAAAAACTATTCCCGAATACCGGATTTGAGGACACGGCGCCGCTGGTGCATCAAATCCGTATGATCAAATCACCTTGGGAGTTGGCGCAACTGGAGTTGACGGCGGATATTTCCAGCCATGTATTCGATTCTATCCGTTACGCCATTCAGCCTGGCCAGACGGAGATGGAGTTATCCGGCATTATCGAAGCGCAGGCCCGCAAGATCGGCCATGGGGGCGGATTGCGCTGTCACGATTTCTTGACGGATCTCTACTCCTGGCACATCTTAAGCGGCAGCAGCGGCGGCCGACTCGGGCACCTGGATTCCCCGGCCAGCGGAGAGGGCACCTCGGTGGCGTTCCCATGCGGTGCCGGCTACAAAAAGTTGGCCGAAAATGAACCGGTGATGATCGACTTTGGAACTGTTTTGAACGGCTACCATATGGATGAAACGCGGATGTTCTCTGTGGGCCCCCTGCCGGAAGAAGCTGGGGCGGCCTGCGGGGCGACGATCGAGATTTTGCAAACACTGCAAAAAACGATGCGGCCGGGGATCACCATGGACGCTGTGTTTCAGCTTGCCGTCCAAACCGCGGAAAACCTGGGTTACGCGGAACAATTTCTCGGCCCCCCGGGATGTAAGACAAGCTTCATCGGCCATGGTGTGGGCCTGGAGCTGGTCGAACCCCCGATTGTCGCCCGCGGCCGCGAGGATAAATTGGCGCCGGGAATGGTGCTGGCCATCGAGCCCAAGATGGTTTTCGAGAACCGCTTCTGTGCAGGCATCGAAAGTATGGTTACCATAACTGATACCGGATGCCGTCTTTTAAGCCGGGTACCGGAGGAGGTTTTCATTTGTTAGGGTGGTTGTCGCAACATTGGAGCTAAAGACCAAACTCTAATTTCGAAGCACGAATATCGAAACAGATTTAAATGAACCAAATTAGAAACCAAAAAAATATCAACGCTTGTATTGGTATGCCTTGGAACCTGGAGAGATGATTAAATTTTGGTCATTTTGTCATTTGGATTTATGATTTGTTTCGAATTTGGATATTCGAATATCGTACTTTAAAAATCCCATACGATCGGCAACTTGCACCGAGACATTCGCCTGCAGCAAAGGACCTATATAAAAACGAATACTATCACTAAAAAATGGGAGCTTATATGCAACCAGAACAAAACACATTCGAACAGGGCCCGATCCGGCCGCCCAATGAAGCCCGCAGCCTGCTTTTGCGGGTGACGCGCAACTGCCCTTGGAACCACTGCCTTTTCTGCCCGGTCTACAAGGGACGCAAGTTTTCCTTGCGCTCTGTCGACGAAATAAAACAGGACATTCAAATTGCCCGCAACATGGCCGACGACATTATGGCCTTATCGGACAACCTGGGTTATGGCGGCAGCTTGAATCACCAGGTGGTCAGTGCCGTCTTTGCCGACAGCCGTTATTCTGACCAGCACCGCCAAATAACGGCCTGGCTGTTCAACGGCACCGGAGCCTGTTTTCTTCAGGATGCCGACAACCTGATCATGAAGACGGATGACCTGGTGGAAGTGCTCGACTTCCTGACTGACAACTTTCCGGAGATTAAGCGCATTACCACCTATTCCCGTTCCAGGACCGTCACCAAAAAATCAGTTGATGCATTGAAGAAAATCAGGGCCGCCGGCCTGGACCGGGTGCACATCGGCCTGGAAACCGGTTATGACCCGCTGTTGAAATTGATGAAGAAGGGTGTTACCGGCGCCCAACACGTGGCAGCCGGTCAAAAGCTGAAGGCGGCCGGTATGGAGGTCTCTGAATATGTCATGCCGGGACTCGGGGGACGGAAAATGTGGAAAGAACACGCCGTTGAGACGGCCCGGGTGATCAACCAGATCAACCCGCACTTCATTCGCCTGCGCAGCTTGCGGGTACCGCCGCGGGTGCCCCTTTACGAAAACCTGCAGGCTGGAACTTTCACTCTGCAGACGGATGACCAAGTCGCCGAGGAGATCAAACTCTTTATCGAAACCCTGGACGGCATCACCAGTACGGTTACCAGTGATCACATTATGAATCTGTTGGAGGAAGTTTCCGGGAAGCTGCCCGATGATAAAGAAAAGATGCTGCAAGTAATTGACGCTTATCAGGCGCTCGACGCAACGGAGCGACTTATATATCGGACCGGTCGCCGGGGCGGTGCTTTCCGTTCAACGGAGGATCTTAAAGCGGAGCGCGCTACCTATCGCAAAATTAAAATCCTGGTGGATGACATCCTGGCCAAATCCGGTCCTGAAGGGATGGAAAAACTTCTGAGTGACATGGTAGACCAATACATTTAGAAGCTATCTCAGAAAAGGCCTTTTCTGAGATAGCTTCTACGTACCACATATGGGGGTGATCATTTGCCCACATACAACATATGGTAGTATTTGGATTTGCCTTAGGACTGCGGTTCGACTCGGACGGCGATCACTTCTGCGGTAACACAAACCTCTCCTTCCGCTCTCACGATGCATTCCGCCATGGCCTTGCGTCCGCCCAGGGAGGTCACCCGGGCGATCAATTCCAATTCCGCATTCAACGGGGTCGGTTTTTTGAAGGTGACATTCAGGTTGCCGGTCACATAGATAATGACCGGCTTGCTGCCGGGGGCCCTGTTTTCGGCCTGATAGGCGGCAGCCACCACTGTCCCGACAGTGTGGCAATCCACCAGGCTGGCCAGGAGTCCTCCATAGGTGGTGCCGGGATAGGCGGCGTGGTGGGGGGCCGGCCGAAAGCGGGTGATGCCTTTTTCCCCGTCCCAATACGTTTTCACATGCAGTCCGTGCGGGTTATTCCAGCCGCAACCGTAGCACACTGCCAGTTCGGCCGGGGTGTATTCCTGAATGGCTTTGGATCCGTTTTGCAGTTTCCTCTCCCTGGTCTAACGGGTCGAACAAGGCCTTGCGATTCATACCCACGAACCTGGAGCACTTCCGGTTAATCGGCTGCTTTTATATCCGCCGTGCGTTTTTCAATCCGATAGTGCAGTTCCACATTTTGTTTGGCACTGGGAAGCAGTTTCACGGAAGCCTGGCTCAAAACGAGGTTGACCTTCAGGCTACCGGAACCGTCAATGCCGTCCAATGGTACTTTCTCGGTGTACAGGGTCGCGAGTTCCTTTAAAATCCGCAACCCTCCGGACACTTTAATGTTAGCCGGTATGACGGCTACCTGGGTTAGTACCAGATTATCGGCCAAGTGTCCGGTCCAATCGACTTGAATGGGTAATTCTCTCTGTCCAATTGCATCGAGAGATACCTCAATGACACGCGGATCGGCCTCCTTGAGAAAGACACCGGGCGGCAAAGTGACATTTTCCCGGGTAATCGGGTAGGCATTGCGACCGGCAACGGCATTTTCAAGATTGAGTTTGACATGCACCTGGTCCGGCCGGGTGGACCGAATCAGGGATCCACTGCCGCTAAGCTCAAGGTTGACCGTATTGACCGACGTCTCCAGAATCTCCATTTGGGGTGACCGTTTGGTAAATTCAACCGGTATTTCCATGGTCATAATGCTTTCAAAACCGCGCGAAAAACTATACCAGACTACGGTTACGAACAACACCGACACCAGGGCCGCTACCATGGTGTGCATGCGGGCCTCGGATTGTTCGCTGCCGGCCTTGGGCAGGACGCCCAGGTGCCGCTCGAGAAGTCCGCTCAAGGAAAACCGATCCTTGACATCCGTCATCTGGCCATCCTGGGCCACGCTAATATCCCCACGCTCTTCCGAAACAACGATTACCAAGGCATCAGACACTTCGGCCAGGCCCAGAGCCGCTCGATGCCGGGTACCGTAATGGGACGGCAAATCCTCCTCCCGGGAAAGGGGCAGGATGGTGCCCATTTTGTGAACCCGCCCTTGGCTGATAATCACAGCGCCATCGTGAACCGAACTTTCGGTCTTGAAGATACTGGTGATAATTTCCTTGGACACATCGCCGTTCAATACGACGCCGCCACGCACGACGTCATCCAGGTCTTCCTTGCCTGGAAATACGATCAGGGCGCCGGTCTTGTGTCGGGCCAAGCGAAAGACACTTTCAATGGTGACTTCAAGAGGGGTTTCCGTCGCTTTATCGGGGACACTCCAGAAAATAGCCCGCAGATTTTTGGCCTGCAGGACGTTGCGAATTTCATTGCGAAATATAATGATAATGATCAGGGCGGCGACCGCGATAATATCCTGCATGATCCAACTGGTCACGATTAATCCGAGATACTGGGCGATCTCCTGCACACACCAGATAACGGCCAGACCGGCGATTACCCTGGATACGTAGGTTCCCCGGAAGAGGATGTAGAGCCGAAACAGAATATAGCTGAGCAAGGCGATATCGAGTATATCCTGCCAGCGCAATCCGGTCAGGAAGGCATAGGAATCCATAGCGTCAATCCGTAATGCTAAATCGCAAGATCTTTAATATGTTACCGTCTTTGTCGGTTATCTCAACGCGCCAGGGGCCCCGGTCGGCCTCCCGGAGTTGAATGCTGGTATAGGTTGCCCAGCGGGGCGGCTTTAAGTACAGCCTTTTGCGGGTGGTCAACCGGTCCTTAAAATACCAACGATGGTAGATATACGTTTTCTTGGGAACCGGATCAAAGTTGGAATAACAACTTACCTTACCGATATTTATAGAAAAAACTACCGCTGGCGTTTTGGGGGCGTAGGATTCGATACCCTCGCACATGACGGCTTCGGTCAGCGTCAGTGTGACTGGTTTTTTGGGCGGGACCGCCGGTTTGTCTTCGGCCGCATGAGCTATGGAAAAACTGAGGGTGACCGCCATGGTCAAGACTAGAAAAAGTATCGTTTTTTTACGCATAAACACTAACTTACCTGATATGATGGATTTTTCCAAGTAAAAAGGGTTGAGTTTTCGCCAATCAGACCGATATTATATCTAAAGGCTTCGCGAGTGTGCGTGCATCTTTTTATCGAGCGATCTCCAAAATATTATACTGAAAATTAAAAGATGAGATCGGCTTCGAAACTAAACAACGCCACCCCGGGAAGCCCTTTTTTTGGGCCCTTCCGGACCCACGGCCGACCTACCGTCATCTCCCGGGCAGCGATATTTCCGATTCAGCCGTCAGCTGCTCCTAAAACTTGACATTTCCCTTTTCAATACATATACTTACACAAATATAACCATATGGCATACAAGAGTAGTGACAGCACTCCAACGCCGCCTGGCCCCAGCCGCCCGCCTGGTTGTTTATTTTCCCCTTTGCCATTAACCGACGGAAGGATAAGAAATGAAACAGAAGTATACCATCAGCAGAAACGACGATAACAGCAATATCACCATTACGGAATACAGTGAAGTCGACAAGGACATCTATGCCCAGCTGTGTGCCGAGACCTTCGCGATTGCCGATTTGCCGGACGGCCTGCAGGACAACCCCGAAACCGTCATCGAGACCTTTCGCACCCGGAATATGTTTCCGCCACGTGACTATGCCCTGCGAATTGCGGTATCCATGGCCCAGCTTCTTGCTGATGACTCCCAAAGAATTGTTGAAGTAAAAATAGACGACAAGGCCGAGATTACCGAAAGACGGTTAGCCGCCGAAAAACTGGCGGAGGAAGCGATGGAAGATGTCCTAGAGGATGACGAACTGGATACCATTCTCGAAACCGATACGGCCACCACCACCCTTTCCAAAGCAGAAGCTACGAACAAATAAAGCCTACCCGATGAATCCCCCGTTCCGCAACAGGGGGATTTTTATTTGCTGGACGACCGCCCGATCGACCCCCAGCCTGCATCAAATTTGCACGGTAATTCAGACGAATACAATCTGCTACTTACGTAAACGTTAAGTTTCTTGACAATCGCCCCACCTTCGGCTATAAACCCGCGTCGAGATAAGAGGCTGATATAATGCATTATATTCACCAAATAAATGCAATTCAGGCTCGCGCAAGGAATCACAGAGGTAGCCGATAGTATTGGCAAAAAAGATGATGCCGGGCTCCGGCCTGGCCAAAGGGGGAGCATAAGATGTTTGAAAAAATAGGATTCGTATGTGACAGCACCGCCGATTTTCCAGCAGGGCTGGCCAAGAAACTTCGCATTCACACCCTGCCGGTGCATATCCAGGTCGGTGAAAAGGATCATCTGCACGGTGTTTCGATCAGCAACAACGATGTAATCGAAAAAATGCTGACAAACAAGGATGTATCAACCAAGCCGTTTTTCCCGTTCGAATGCGCCGATTATTACGAACGCCTTTTGGGTAAATACGATAAGATCGTATCCTTCCACCTGTCGAACGAGCTGTCCGGCTGCTACAAGAGCGCCGTTAACGCCCACAAGCTATTATTTAGTGATGATGCGGAGCGAATCAAAATTCTCGATTTGGGCAGCGTCTCGGTCAGCCTGGGGCTGGTAGTAAAAAAGGCGGTTGAACTGCTGCGGCAGGACGGCAATCTGGCAAGCATCGAGCAGCGCCTCGCACCCTATAAGAAACATACCTTCATGGGATTCACGGTCGATAACCTGAAATGGCTCAAAAAAGGGGGTCGGGTCAGCGCTTTTTCTGCTTTTGTCGGCGGTATGCTGGATATCAAACCCATCATCAACCTCAATAACGCTAAACTGGTCCCCATTGAAAAACACCGAGGCAAAAAGCCGGCCTTAAAAAGACTCGTGACCATGGCCTCCGAAAAATATCAGCAGCTCAAAGGCAATTGCAGCATCTGGCTGGCCTACGCAGGCAACCTGGATGAGGCCCTGCTGACCAGGGAAAAACTGGCTGAACGCCTGGGCAAAAAAGCCGATGAGATACAGTTGGCCGAAGTCGGGGCAACCATCTCAGTCCACGCCGGTCCGGGCAGCGTGTGTATTGCGATGGCCCCCAACTAGTGTCCGTCCACAGGCGGCATCTTTTGGTCCAAGGCGGCGTTTTCACTTTTTTGCACTCCTCGAAATAGCGTCCGCTATGCCTGCGGGTTCAAAAACGTTCAAGCCTTGCCCTGAACCAAAACCTACCACCTGTGAACGAACACTGCCCTCCTTTCCTGAAAAGCATACTCCCCGCAACCAGCGGTGAACTGTCATCTGCGGATACCGGTCTTTCTCACCATCTTTTTAATCTTGCCAACCCAGCCCTTTTTGGTAAACTGTAATTTGTTGTTTCAAAATTACGGACTGGTCAATCCATCCGTAAACCATTCTTAAAACAATTATAATTTTACGTTTATCTGCCTTGAGGAGGCCACATGGGAAAAACCAGTCATCAGGCCATAGACGAATTAACCGGGTTCGCCACGGACGCCCTCGTAACCCTGGGCAAAGAGTCCCTGAGTTACTATGGAAAGGGGCGGGACAACATTAAATTCGATGAAGACCTGGTTACTGAAGCGGAATTACACCTGGTAAACGCCTTCGAGAAACTGTTAAAAAACCGCTTTCCGGACCACGGGCTGTTTGAAAAGAGCGACCTGGCCGATGACTATTCGCATGATGGCAAACGCTACCTTTGGATTTTCGACCCTATCGACGGCGTAGACAATTTCCAGTCGGGCATCCCGGTCTGGGGAATATCGGTTGCCCTGCTGGAAAACTTCTGGCCGGTGTTCGGCGCCTTTCACATGCCGGCCACCGGAGATCTTTTTCATGCCAAAGCCGACGGCAAGGCTTACCGCGGCAATGACCCGATCGCCATTTCGTCTCGAAATATGGTGGACGATGAAAGTATCCTGCTGACCTATTCCCGCTTTCACCAGAACTATGATTCGGAGTTCCCCGGCAAAATCCGCGATCTGGGCTGTACGTCCGCCCACATCTGCTATGTAGCCACCGGCCGGGCCGATGCGGCCCTGATTGCCAACGAGTCCTACCAGGATCTGGCGGCCGCCCGCATCATTATCGAAGCGGCCGGGGGTAAAATCTGCATGCTGGACGGCTGTACCTTCTTTCTAAATGAATATCTCGATGGACGCCGCATCGATGATCATTTGCTGGTTGTGGCGCCTGATAATTTCGACAGCGTGCGGCAGTGCCTCACAGCCCAGCAAGCATAACCAACTGACCACTCTGGCTCTGCAGCTTTCACCTTTCACGGTAAGGGGGCGTTGCACCAATGGATAAACAAAAGAAGGCAGTCTGGGGCTGGGCCCTGTATGACTGGGGGAATTCGGCGTTTGCAACAACCGTCATGGCTGGTTTTTTCCCGGTCTTTTTCAAGCAGTTCTGGAGTGTCGGCACGGACGTCAATGAAAGCACGGCCATGTTGGGATTCGCCAATTCCGCAGCCAGCCTGCTGGTCGCCCTGATGGCCCCGGTACTGGGCGCAATTGCCGACCGGGGGTCGACCAAGAAGAAATTTTTAACCTTTTTTGCCTATCTGGGCGTCCTCATGACCGGCGGCCTTTTCTTTGTCGGCCAGGGACAGTGGCAATGGGCCATCTTTCTATATGTCATGGGCGTTATCGGCTTTTCCGGCGGCAATATCTTCTACGACTCGCTGCTGCCCGGGGTGGCCGGCGAGAAAAAACTCGACTCCGTGTCCAGCTTCGGGTTTGCCCTGGGCTATCTGGGCGGCGGCCTCCTCTTCCTGATCAACGTGCTCATGACCCTGATGCCGGCTAAATTCGGGCTACCCGATGCCGCGGCAGCAGTTCGCTTCTCGTTTCTATCGGTTGCCCTGTGGTGGGGCCTGTTCGCACTCTTTACCCTGTTCTGGGTGCCGGAGCCGGTCGGGACCGGGCAAGAAAAGGGGCCGAACGTAATTGCCGAGGGCCTGCGGCGGTTTATCCGAACCCTGGGGCAGCTGCGCCAAATGAAAACCGTGCTGCTTTTCCTGATTGCCTACTGGTTTTATATCGACGGCGTCGACACCATCATTCGCATGGCCGTGGATTACGGTATGAGTCTGGGGTTTGCATCCAACGATCTGATTGTTGCCCTTTTAATCGTTCAGTTCGTCGGCTTTCCGTTCGCTTTGCTCTTTGGGTGGCTGGGGCAAAACTGGGGCGTAAAAAAGTCCATCTATCTCACCCTCTTCATCTATATCGGGGTAACCCTGTATGCCACCTTTTTAACTCGCAAGATCGAATTCTACCTGCTGGCGGTGGCCATCGCCACGGTCCAGGGCGGCGTCCAGGCCCTCAGCCGCAGTTGGTATGCCCGCATGATCCCGGAAAAGCGCGCGGCCGAGTTCTACGGCTTTTACAACATGCTCGGTAAATTTGCCGCCATTATCGGCCCGGCCCTGATGGGCATCGTGGGCCTGACCGCGCGCCGGATCCTGATGCCCGCTTCACCGACCGAGGTACAGATGCAGGCGGTGGGCCAATTGGCTACTCGCTGGAGCATGGCCTCGGTGGTGGTGCTCTTCATTATCGGGATGGTGTTACTCTATTTGGTTGATGAAGAAAAAGGAAAACGGGAAGCTGCCGAATTACCAGTCTAGCATGTTTTGCTAAGGTATTCGGTGTCGCGTTTATTCGGGGCTGCTCCGATCAATATATCCACAAGATAATTCGACCTTAAGTGTTAACGGCAATATAATTATCAACTTTATCTGGTTGTCTGGAAACCATCATGAGACACGGCTGGCTGATAATGCTCTTCAGTCTTTTTCTTTTGCCTTATTCTGCGGACGCATCCTCTCAGGTATATCTTGAAAAACACATAAACAAATACTCTCTGGAGCCGTATCTTAAGTTTCTTGAAGATAAAGACGGTAATTTGACAGTGACTGATGTCTTAAAGCCGGCACAGCAAAAAGAGTTCTTTTCGGTAACATCCAGGACACCAAATTTCGGTCTTACCAGATCCGTTTACTGGTCCAAATTCTCTTTGCTAAATCCGTTTGATATAGAGCAGTCTGTATTATTGGAAAATGAATATCCGCATATCGATAACATTCAAATTTTCGTTTATAGAAATGGTCAAAAAATCACCACAAAACAAGCTGGGGACATGTTTCCGCAACACAAAAAAGATATTGATTATCGGAAATCCATAATTAAACTGACACTCCCCCCCTCATCAACAACCCACCTATTCATGCGCTTTCAAACAGAAAGCACCATGCAGCTGTCGCTCACTATTTGGCGGCCGGTCGCTTTTGCGGAAAAAGTTAGTAAAGAGCAAACATTAGGCATCTACTTCGGCATTATGGGTGCAATGCTCTTCTACAATCTCTTTCTTTTCATTTTTTTGAGAGAAAGAAACTATTTGTACTATGTGCTTTATCTTACCTTTATCACACTCACGCAACTGCAAGTCAGCCGATTGGATATTGTATATTTGTGGCCAAGTTCTCCTGCTTTTGCCAACCTTAGCCATCCTGTTTTCATAAACTTGACCTATTTCTTTGCTGGCTTGTTCAGCAGGAGTTTTCTAAATACCAAGGATCATACACCGTATATAGATAAAGTAATACTGCTGGTAATGGGAATATGCTTGTTAGAGATTGTATTGACGTTTGCATTCGGGTACACCGCCGGCGTAATTCTGGTTGTCTACTTTACAGTTTTCTTTGGGCCTTTGTTCGTTTTAATCGCAGGGATTAAGTGTTGGGTAAGCGGGCTCACTATCGCAAGGTATTACACAATCGCATGGTCGGCACTTTTAATCAGCCTCATAATATTTAACCTCAGAAACTTAGGCGTTCTGGCAAACACACCCTTTGTCCAGTACAGCGTATACATCGGAACCGCCATTGAAGTCATTTTCCTTTCTCTGGCATTGGGAGACCGTATCACTATACTGAAGAATGATAAGCTTGAAGCACAAATTAGAGCGTTTGAAGCCGAAAAGACCCTCACAAAAATGCTGGAAAAAAGAAGTTGAAGAGCAAACTTCGCACATTAAACAATTGAGTGGTTTACTCCCCATATGCGCGTCATGTAAAAATATCCGAGATGATCATGGCTATTGGAAACAGGTCGAAGAGTATATTGGCGATCATTCAGAGGTAGTTTTCTCACACAGTGTCTGCCCTGATTGCATTGAAAAACTTTATCCGGAGCTTGCTGACAGCATTCTGCGAGGTAAGGATACTGAAAGCGAGATAAGCTGAAGTCTGAAATGGGCAATTTTGGCCCAGTTCCATATGGCCATTTGTATTATGCGTTAATGGGGAGGCTCTCCATAGCGCGGTCACCGGCTTGGGTGCAAAAATAGCGAATTATGCCATGTACCTCAACATTCATTAACTTGGTGATATACTCGCTCAGATAACATGAATCCAAGGCATCGGCTTGGCGGTTTTAGTAAGGCGAACTTATAGAACCTGTGAAGGAGGCATACTATGCGAATCGAACTCAGCAAAACCATGGTAGACTTTACGCCTGAGACCGATAATGAAAAGACCATGCTGGAGGCGCTATGGCGGTTGATGGTCGACTGTGTGCGCTTCAACCAGAAGCTGGTTCCGGTCGGTGAGTATGTCCCGGCCAAGAATGATAAGGCCAGTTTTGCCCTGGAGGGTGAAAAGGGAGACGACGAATACCCGGTGGTATACGTAGACAAAGACTGCACCTGCTACTGCCAAACCTGCAACAAGTTCGTCAACCTCAAAGCCGGAGACCGGATACCGCCGTGCTGCGGCAAGTTGATGGAACTGCTCGACGATTAAACATTAAAGTCGATCAGGTAATGTTCTGGCCGGCCCACGTAATGCCCTTGCCGGGAGTCGGCATGGTGCTACTTTACTTCTTTGATGGAAAAAAGGGAAGAGAGCGGCAGCCTAACCAATGTGTTTGAAGCTTGGTAAGTCATACCAAAATCATTTAACGGATAAGAACACCGGATCAACCAAGCAATATTGGCAAGAGCTCCCGTTTCAGAAGTTTTAAACATGCATGTAGTTTAGACGAATGTGTGATATTGGCAAGATACCAGCAACCCAATGTCCCCCTATTTTTCCTAAAACCTTTAGCAACTACCACTAGGCGCATAATTACGTAGAATGAACCAGCAGAATAAACTAGAAAACCGGGGCGGCAGGGATTTACATGCCTTAGACCTTGCTGAAATAATCGTGCAAAGTAGCCCCTCCATCCTATTTCGCCGCTTGGCCGCCGATGATCCAAAGCAGCGCAAGATGGTGTATGTTTCTCCCAATATTTCACGTTTCGGATACCAGGCTGAAGATTTTCTAAATGATAAAATCATGTTTCGGGACATTGTATATAAGGGAGATACGGACAGAACATTACAGGAAATAAAGGATCTCGTAGAAAAAGAGAGCGATAAATATACCCAGGTCTACCGCATTGTTACCAAGTCGGGGGATGTGCGATGGGTAGAAGACAAAACATCCATTTATGTGGATCCTGAAACCGGCATCCGTTACCACCAGGGCATTGTCACAGATATCCATGAACGCATGGTTGCTGAAGAAAAATTAAGAAAGGAGCAGGGAAAAGTCCAAAAAGCTTATGAGCTAATCTCAAAATACGTGCCCCCCCAAATAGCAGAAACCATATCCCATGGAGCAATCGATTTAGTCTGGAAACACCACCGGATGAAGTTGACCCTATTTTTTTCAGATATTAAAAATTTCACAAAGATTACCGATTCTCTGGAGCCGGAGGACATGGGAGCTCTATTGAATGTATATCTCACTGAAATGAACGAGATTATCAATAAGTACGACGGTACCCTGGCCCAGTTAATAGGAGATGGCTTATACGTGATCTTTGGCGCGCCCAATAGAACAGAAGATAAAGATCATGCCTCAAGATGCCTGAATATGGCCATTGATATGCAGATAAAAATGAAAGAATTAAATGAGAAATGGTATGATTCCGGAATTGATGAAGATTTAAAAATCAGGTGCGGGATCAACACAGGAATGGCAACCGTCGGCGGCTATGGTTCATCTGAAAGGAAAGAGTATACAGCAATGGGAATGCAGGTTAACCTTGCCGCCCGCCTTGAGAGCGCCTGTAAGCCAGGGCGGATCCTGATCAGCCATACTACATGGGCATTGGTTCGGGAAGAGTTCCCCTGTAAACCCCTGGGTAAAATTGAAGTAAAGGGATACCACCGTCCCATAACCGTATACGAAATTGACCCATTTCAGGTTTGGTCTAAGAATCACGATGCAGGCGGGACTGTCGGTTAGGATAATGTGATAATTACAGAAGATAGAAAGATACCCCAAAATACCAAAATTATTCCTCGGTTGAAATAATTAAGTTTCAACCAAGCACTGTTGGCAATAGTGCACAGGGTAAAAATTGAGTTTAGTATTTAAGGACAATTTCAGAACTTAGTTTAGCTGTGATGTCATTGTTTGATGAATAGCTCTATAATTTCAGGGCCAAGGCCTGTACCTGTCAATTGTACATAGTTTTTGCAGTATAGTACTGATAACTATTAGTAAAAATTGCCTATTGACTCACAATCGATATCGTGGCAAGTTTCTGGGATCTCTTAAGTCCTACTCGTACAATCCGACAAAAAATCAGTTTAAGATAATTACTATGGCTATCCAAAAGGTAACCGATTCTCTTGTTCACACCGAAAGTTGCAATTGAAGTCCTCACTTCTGTCCTGTTTGCTTTTGTTCTAATTCAGTCTAAAAATACTGAAACCCCGATTTCTTTTCTTAGATGATATTCGCTTTGTGTTTCACTTCGCAAATTCAGCTTTAGATCATTGTAATGTGAGGGAGAAGCATGAAAAAGCTACCGATGGTATTCTGTTCACTCGCTTTCATTTTTATGGGGTGTGGTAAAGTCCAAGTTCATGATTCACTAGAAACTAACCTTAATTCTCAAAAAGCTTCTAGTATAGCAATTCTCTCAAATGACATAAAAGATAAATACCTTGCTGAATGTGTACACCAAAAATTAAAAAATGATTTACCAAAATTAAAAGTCCTTTCAGACGACAAGTTTCGAGATGCAATATTTCCGTGGTTTGAGCCAAGTACTACTCCCAAAGATTTACAGGAATTATCTACCCTATTAAAAAGAGCCATTGTAAAAGAACACTTGAAACTTCTAGAAATAGGCTATCTAGTTTTTGTTCAAGGAGAAGTGTTAAAGAGCGGGTTTGAAGGCCCATTAGTTGGGGGAGGAGGCTTTGGCGCAGCAGGCGGTTTTGGTTACCAGTCTTCAGAACATGAAACGCAAATTTACGCAAAAGTATGGGATCTTAACAAGCAAATCTCGGTTGGCAATACCGAAGTCCATTCTCAAGGGAAATTCAGAATGCCTTGGTTCATTATACCAATTCCCATCCCGACCGACACCAAAGGTACAGCATGTGAAGAGACCGCTGAACTAATTGCTGACTTTCTCAACAGGAAAGCATTCGATGGGAGCCGATAAACAATTTTGGTTATCGCAAAATGACAGCAATCTAAACACTCAGCCCATGAAAACCAATCTGTTCAAGATAATAGTTTTTGTAATTTTCGGAGTATCCCTGGCCGGCTGTGCTGGCGGAGATGTGAACATCTCTGAAACCGGATTTTTGCCCAAACCGATTATAGAGCCACTTCCACTGAAGATAGGTGTTTTTTACACTGATGAATTCCAGCACTTCGGTATTACAAGGGAAACTCTTGGCCCTACATATAAGATTCAATTTGGAAGAGCCAATTTAAAGTTGTTTGACTTCATTCTATCGAATGCATTTAAGGAGGTAACTGTTGTTAACGATCTGCGAAAAGAGACACGAAGGATACAAAATCTAGATGCTATTTTTGAAATTGGAGTACATGACTATGATTTTTCAAATGAATTAGCACTTGGATTCCATGCTATGATAACTTATATTGTAAAATTCCATCCTACAGATAATTCACCACCTAATTCTTGGTTTATAGGCGGTGATGGTTATGTACGTATGCGCAATTTTACAACTATGAGTACTTGGATTAAGGATGCAACACAGGCTGCAATGCGCGACGCTGCCGCTAAATTTCTTACAGATCTTTGTAACCAAGGTGAGGTAAAAAAGTTAGCCCCACATCATTGTAATTAATAATAGTTAAGCCTAATCAGAGTATATGGAATAGCATCTGATTAGATGCAAAGTTTCAGATTCTGCGAATCAGTATATGGAACTCGGTTTAGCTTTTTTTCATATATAGTGATATCTGTGCTTCCTGCTATGTATCTATAAATTTTGAAATAGTGTGATAACAATAACGTGAAAAAGGCAATCATCACCATACTGTCGGTGGCCATATTCACGGTAGGATGTGCTACCTATCCACCGGCCAAAACAGAAAACGGGATCTATACCAACCCCAAGTGTGAATTTTCCATTAAGACTCCGGATGGGTGGGATCAGACAGATAATTTGCCCGCAAATATTTCCAGGGCTTTGCCTATTCATATCTCCCAAACGATTCAAACGTTGTTTACTCATCGCAAAACCGGCGGTTATATTGTGGTGGGGTGTATAAAATCGATTTTTGATTTTAGGGATTCGGAAGGATATGAACTTGGGAAATTCCTCACCAAACATTTTGAAAAGCAAGCAGAACTTGCTTATACCACATCCTATGTCAAGTCATTTGACTATGAAGTTTATAATACTTATGTAGGTAGTTCCCTGTTGGAATATGTTACCATTAGTACGGAAATTGAATCCTCAAGTTCGGAAACCTTTAAAACATTATCCCATGGTTATTGGCACAGTTGCCACATGGATGATACTTGTTCCGTGGATGTTTGTTTAATTTCCGAGTCTGAAACATTTGATAATAACCTTCCTGCTTTTGAGAGTGTTGTTGAATCGTTGACCGGTTATGTAGAATAACATATCACAAGGGTGAAAACTTTGTGATATTTGCAACTAATTAAAACTGCATAATACGACCATTTGTCCACAGTTACATGGCGATACAGAGAGGCGTGGATTATCTGATATAGTCCAAGTTTCTTTCCACAAGAATTGTCTTTGAGGTGGTAAAACTGCAAGTAGCTTAGCTGGAGGGATGTACTTGGGTTTTCGGCAAACCGGCGCAATGGCCATGCCGGCCGTCAGCTTTGAGCAGCATGGGAGTTTCCAGGTGGACATGGCGTAGGTATTGGGTCTCTTCCGCGACGGGGCCTGATTCCAGCCAGGCCCAATCAATAAAGTCTTCCGTGCCTTCGGTGATGGTAACGTACTGCAGGCCCCGCGCGGTGATGTGCTGGAAGAAGTGACTGCCCTGGGAGGCATCGGCCTGGATGAGATCCCGGTCGCGGATTTCAATGATGGCCCCGGCCTGGGAGATGTCTGCCCACCGCACCGGGATGCCCAGCCACCGGTCAGCCGACCCCCACCGCCCGGGTCCTATCAGCAGGTACTTACGACCGTCCTTTTTCAAACCGGCGTTTAGTTGGCCGATTTCCGCGGCTATGTCCCGGGTTACCCCCGCATCGAACACATCCGGCTTGACGTAGATGATATCCTGCATACTCTTATCCAGGCCGTTGCCCAGGCACTGGTGGGAGTAGTAAAACGCCTTTGCCTTATCCTTTTTGCCAATGTGTATGTCGCTGTGCTCCTGGCCGGCTGTCATAGGACGCACCTGGAGGATGGATAGCTCGTCAGGCTCACCTTCCGGGTGCAGGTTCAGGCAGAATTCCACCTCAACATCGCAGCCCAAGCCTTCCTGACCCATTTTCAATAAATCAGCCGTCAGTTGCGCCAGGGGAAAACGGTCATATTTCAACACGGAGGCAAAGGTCAGCACTGGTGCACCGCCTTTTACCCGGCTGTCGCGGATACGGTGCTCGGCCGGGATATAGGTGCTGCAAAGGCTCGTCAGGGGGTATTCACTCCCCGCATCGCTGATGTCACGCAGCTCCAGGTTGGTACCCCGATGAAAACCCAGCTTCTCATCGTAGTCCACAATCTTGAGGGCATAGAATTTGTACTGGGCATTTTCCAGGATATCTTCGATCTTGGAAAACTGGGGCAGTATTTCCGGGCGGGCCGGCGAGAAGCGCAGCCCCCCTTCCCCTTCATCCACCGTTTTCCCCATCCCCAGGGCCATCCGCACGATTCCCTCCTCGGCTTGCATGCCGGCGACGGGGTAATAGTTCTTCGACTGGGCCACTCCGGATATGGCCGGGTAGAAATACTCCCCATAGACCGTGCCGGCTACCTGCTGGATCATCAGCGCCATGGAATCGCGCCTGATATGATATTGGGTACTTTTTTTGAAGGTCAACGGCCCCTTGAAAAAGGTTGATGCGTAGACCAGTTTGACGGCGGTGAACAGATGCCGGCGGCGAATCTTGAAATCCGGGTGGTTGTTGGGGATCATGTAGGTCTTGTACAAACCGGAGTACGGCTGGAAATAGGCATCTTCAAACAGGCCGGAAGAACGCACCGAAAGCGGGCCGGTCACCTTTTCCAGATAGGCGGTGAGGTCGGCTGCCAGCGTATCCGGCAGCCGGGCTTCCAAAAAGCGCGCCGCGATGTCACGGTCGTCAACGGCCGTAATGCCAATTTCCTTCAGGTTGTTTTCCGCGATAAATTGATCGAAACAGTCGGTCGCGGCCACCATGGTTCCCGGCACGGATATCTTAATGTCGGCATACTTCTCGGTCAGGGCCGATTCCTTGAATAAAATAGAAGCGAAATAGGCCAGCCCCCGGGCTTTACCTCCCAGCGAACCTTTGCCGGACTTGACGAATTCGGAAACCACTGGATCGAACTCAGCCTTCGAAAATTGGGCCACCACGCCCTTCTGACGGTTTTTGCGCAGGATCTGGATGCTTCTGATTAAAAAAGCCCGCAGGGCATCGACATCCGAAAACCCGGAAGCCGGTATCTTGGCGATGACCGAAGCCAGTGCTATTTCCGAACGGGCCATAAACCAGTTGGAGAAACGGTTGCGGGCAGCCTGGTAATAAATTGGTTCGTCGGGTATTTCCGGCAGGATTTGCTGCAATTCTCTAAAGTTGGAAGCCCGGCCGATCTCGGTTTGGTCGGGACGACGAAACACAAAATCGCCGAAACCCAGAAACTCGAGGAAGAAGTCATGTAGTTCCGAGGCCAGACGGGGAGAGTTTTTATCCACGAACTGGAGCTGCAGTGACTCGGCCAGGTGCCGGTTCTCGGATTCCGAGCTCAAAAGGAGCAGCGGCAGATGCGGGATCTCTTCTTTGAATTTGGACAGCAGCTGGGCCCCGGCATCGGCCACAACCCGGCCGTCTTTGGGAAACCGGGTATCAGACATGACGCCGAACACGTATGGTTTGAAGCGTTCGTAGATATCCAGGGCCTGCTCGTAGTTTTGCGCCACCATGATCTTGGGCCGGGCCCGCATTTTCATCAGGCGGTGTTCTTCGTTGAGGCTTTCCGCCAACACAGACTGGGTTTGGTGGACGACCTCCCTATATATAAGTGGCAGAAAGAAGCTGCGGTATAGCGGCGAGTCTTCAACCAGGATGAGAACGCGAACCCCGGCCTGGCGGGTGTCGCGGTCCACATTCAGCCGGTCTTCCACATTTTTCACGATGGCCAGCAGCAGATCGCTGTCACCCGACCACATGAACGTCTGGTCGATACCCGCGGTCTGCATCTGGCTGTCTGTGAAACTGCTGCGGCCGTAAACCAGGAGGATAACCGGCAGGTCGGGTTTCATTTTTTTTATTTTGCGCCCTAGGGAGAACGGGTTGGTGTCCTTCAGATTGGGCATGGTCAGCACCAGGTCGAAGTCCCGGTCCTCGAGAATCTCCATAGCGGCCCGGCCCGAGGACACTTTGATCAAGCGGGGCGGCCGGCTAAGGTTCAAACCATGGTATTCGTTGATGATGCGGGAGGCGAGGCTGCCATCTTCCTCCATGATGTAGGCGTCATACGGCGTGGCCACCAGGAGAACTTCCTGGACTTTGTTGGACATCAGTTCGTGGTATACGGAAAACCGCGTATCCACGTCCCGATGGGAAGCTTTGGCAACGGCCAGATCGTATGTCTCAGGCATGGCACCTCCTAGGGAAAGGATGGTGGTTGCCGGCGGCTAGTGTGCGCCGGTACGCTTAACCTTACAAATAAGCTTGTCAAGCACGGCGGATATCTCTTCGACCTTTAAAACATAACCAGTCCCGGCCAGAAATACAAGCGAGAGCCCGCCGGTCACCACTAAAATAAAACAGCTCCCAACAAACGTACTGGGATCGACGACCAGGTACATTGCCGCACGGACGGCAATAGCAAAGAAACCCAGCACAATGCTCAGGCCCAGAAATTTAACAATCGCCCGGTAAACAGTCCGGCTGGCGCGGTTGTCTCGTTTTCGGTTCCAGATGGCAAACAGCACCCCTACCTGGATGGTAGCGGACAGGGCACAGGCTAGGGCCACACCGTTGATCCCCATCCACTGCATTCCGATAACATAAAACGGCAGGCTGAGCAGCACGGCTAGAGTGCCGTATACCGCTGGGAGCAGCGTGTTCTGCAGGGCGTAAAACCCGCGGGCCACCACCGTCTGGGCCGAAAATGCAAAGGCACCCACCATGAGAAACGCCAGCGCCTCGGCGGTCAGCGCTGTGGAGGCCGGCGTGAAGGCCCCGCGCTGAAAAAGCACCAGGACAACCTCATGGCGCAGGATGATCACCAGAACCGAAACAGGGATGGTAATCGCAAGGTAACGCAACAGCTTGTTTAAAAGGTCGCTGAGCTCTACCAGGCGCTCTTCCGCAGCCAGGCGGGCCATGAACGGGTAAGATGCCACCCCCACCGCCTGCCCGACCAGACCGACGACGATGAACATCACCCGCAGAGCATAGTTGAGACCGGCAATACTGCCGCCGGGAAGGTAAGACCCAAAAAACCGGAAGAGGACTTCCGTCGAGAAGGTCATGGTCAGACCGAGCATCAGCGGAATGGTAAGGATGATATATTTTTTCAGGTCCGGGTGTTTCAGGTCCAGGGTGGGCACAAAGTGCATTCCGGCCCGAACCGCACCGGCCAATTGGAGACAAAAGCTGCCCGCGAAGGCTCCACCGAGCACGCCCCAGGCAAAACCAACCATGCTGTGCTGCGACCCGCCGATCAGTCCGCCTATGATAATGCCCAGGTTGTAAACCAGTGGTGCCAGGGCCGGAATGGTAAAGGATTCCTTGGCGAATTGCACCGCCATGAAGAGCCCCCCGCAAAAAAAGAAAAACTGACCCGGCAGAATAATGCGCATCATGGAAACCGCCTGACCAAAATGGGGGGAAGTGGTGAAACCCGGGGCCGCCAGTGACAGCAGCGGCGACGCGAACACCCAGGCTGCGGCGATCAGGACGGCCAGAATACCGCCGAAAAGGGTTAGGATGATTGAGAATACCCGCCAGCCCTCTGCTTCGCGGCCTTGGGCCAGGTATCCGGTAAAAATAGGAATGAAGGTGATGCTTAGAAAACCCGAGGCCACCACATGGTTCAGGATTTCCGGGATGACGAACGCTACTTGGTAAGCATCGACAGTGGCCCGGGTCCCCCCCACACCGGCAATCACCATTTCGCGCACCAGCCCGATGACGCGGCTCAAGAAGACCGAGGCCATCATGATCAAGGCCGCAATGGTGACTTTACGATAGACCGATTTTTCCATATACCTCCGGGAAAAAATACTAACATTCTGAAATGATGGCAATTGTATACCATCTGCGACAAATATTACAACCGTGGATTACGAACTGGGTTAAGAATAGAAGGTTCAGGTTAAACCTGGAATTGAGATCGGTGGAAAAAGCCTGGGCAGGGAAGCGAATCTTCCGGGGAGTGATTTTAACTTAGACCTACCGGCTGCTGGTTGTCGACAGGCGCGGTCACACCCCGGGCTATTTGGCTTGAATGGTCCGGTTGAAAAGGACCTTCTCGCTTGCCTTTTCCTGCTTCTGCGCCCGGGCAAAAACCTTCAGGATGATGCGCTTGTCAATGGCCCATCCGAATCCGAGTTGATCAAAAAATACGATGTCTTCCTTATACATGCTGCGCCTCCGCTAAGTGGGTACGACCGGACTCACTCCGGGCCGTTAAGCTTGGCTCATAGCCGTTGCTTACCCTTATTATCGTCCGCAAATCATAAAGCTTTAGGCTCTGCACCAAGATTTGTGCCGAAAGCACCCAAACGCGATTAAATTGAAAAGGCAGTGAGATCTGCTGGTTAGCAAATTTGACCAAGCGCAGCAAATAGGTAAAAGCGCGTGTTGTTTTCCAGATTCATCCAGAAGTCAAAAAGCGCCGACGCGTTTCTTTTTCAGGGAACGGTGGAAGGCTTCATCGAGGGCAGCTACCGCGTGCATGCGATCCGGATCAAGGAACATATCGAACAGCACCTGACCGGTGCAGTTGCGGCCATCGCAGAGATGGCGATCGATGAGGGCCAGGGCCTCTATGGATTTGTCGCAGACCGGGTAGCCCTTGTCATCGATAAATATATCATCGTCATACTGCACGCGGGATACGTTATTGATATCCACGAGCCGGATCCGGCCGCGGCGGGTCACCAGCAGGTTGCGCTGTCCGGCGATGTCGGGGATGTAGCCGGCCTTCAAGACCATGCTTTTGATGCCGGCCACGAATCGCTGGGCGCTCTCCCGCAACTGGAGGGTAAAAGTCTTCTGGGCTTGGGCGTCCTTGTCGGGGTATATCTGGAATATTCCACCACTTTTCAAACGCCAGGGATCCAGCTTGCGTCCCTGCACGAATTCCTGCAGCCCGCACAGCAGCATGTCGGGGCCATCCGGGGCCTGATAGTCGACAATGAACTCACTGGAACCGGCGAACTGGTCCTTGGTCAGGAAGGTCTCGATAACGCGCAGTTTCACGATTTCGTTGAGCGCCTGGCGGATCGAGGTCAGCCGGGTTCGGAAGATGCGCAACATTTTCAGGGGCGTCGCCTTGGGAAAGAGCCGGACACCGGCCACCACCTTGCCGCGGGTCTCCCGGCGAACTTGTTCGGCGTCCAGGACTTCCATGATGTGCGAGCGCAGACCGTTTCTAAAATGCCGCCGGTATATGTATTGCCCTGAGTCCAGGATAAAGTTCAGGGCGACCACATCGGCATGGGTCAGGTAGGCCTTGTCGCGGATATCTTCATCCATAGGCGCCTCCGATATCTCCACCAAAACGTTGCTCCAGAAATCGTCCCGCCACGATGACGGCCGAGGCCGACCGCAGAAATGCGGTCAACTCGGGCACGGAAATGGGACCGTTGAACTCTCCCAGATGCGGCCCCGAGTGTATTTCGATATCGGCACGGCCTTTTTCAAATTCTGCCGCCGCTCCGGCGGGAAGCGAATATTGGGAAAGATACGAATGAAAATCGGCCGTCGTCATGCGACTCTGGTCTTCCCGGCGCAAAATTTCCCGCATGTGCCGGTCTACGCCCATCTGGTTTATCAGGGCAGTGACCAGGGCCTCGATCTCCGCCTGCATATCCACCACCGGTTCACCCTCGGAAAACCCGGTGTGATAAGCAGTAAACACCGTCTGCACCAGTCCTGAGAATTGAGCCCGGTCAAAAAGGTAGCGAACATCGAGTGGATCACCATGTTTATCGAGCCCTACGCTTTCAGGAGCCTTGTGCCGGAAATAGCTGCCGGCCACCAGGACCAGGCTTAGCAGTTGGTTGCCGATATGCCGGTACAACTGGTGGCCCACCCTGGTGCCCAGTGACGTCAGGTGCTCGAAATCGCGAATACCAGTGGGACCGAAGTTGGGAAACCGGCTGGACTGCAGCCACCGGTCCAAACGTCCAGCCCGATCCCATTCATAGAGCCCGCCGTCATCCCGACGCTGGCGCTGCACCCGGTTGTGAAACAGGGGAATCGGAGCGGTGTGTACGATGCCTCCCGCAGCCAGTTCTCCGAAAAGCACGGCCGCGCGCCGCATAATCTGGCGAAAATGTTCATAGGATAAACGGGCTTCCGGGCGATGATCATTGGGATAAACGAAATAGTCGCGGTGAACCGTAAAAGCGATGGCAGCCGCTGTGCCCGGATCAATATCCCGCGGACGGCTGCTTGATACCGGTAGATTCAGGGGCTGCAAAAGATACCCGTTTTTCATCGGCACCGGGCGCGGTATGATAAATGACTCCGCGAACAGCTGCGCAGATTTCCTCAGGTAATCCAGCCAGCGAGCCTCACGTTCCAGGCCGGCCGGGTCTTCCCCGCGGCGAGCTATTTTGATAACCGCAACCTCATCACTTTCGGCCAGCGGTACCACCAGGCTGCGCCCCAGGTAGCTGCCGGCCGAAGGGCCGGCCCCCATCTGCGCCAGGATGCTTTTTAGAGACCGGCGCGGCGGTGGTAGCCCAGCTGTCGCGAACTGCATTTGAGGCCCCTTGATATTGACGGGCAACGTTCCCACCGTTTCGGCAAGCGCGCGCTGTCGTTCCCCTCGACTGCCGGTGGCGGCCGGCAGAAGGACCTGGAGGGCCTGGCGGCTTACACCCGGATCATACCGGCTGCATCCGATGGTAACCAGGGTACCGGCAATCGAGCGAAAAAGATGATAGGCCTGGGTCTGTCCGGTATGCCGGTCGGAGTCCAACAGGCCCGCCAGCACCGCGACCGTGCGACCGGTGGCCGGCATACTACCGCCGTCGAGCAGGCTTTTCAGCTGACCGACCCGTACAAACAACTCACTGAAGTCCAGCGGGCCTACGGAAAGCCGCCGCTCCATGCTGTTCAATTCCGTCCTCGCGCTCACGGACTTGTCCCGGGCAGTCGGTTCACACCAGGTGTCATGCGGTCCCAATATGTGGTTTCGTTATAAATCATAAAATAAGAATTATTGTTGGCTTTATGTATAATTATCAGAATTTTATTCGGCCCAAACCATTGACAACCGGGCAATAATTGGTCTATAACGCTCCTGTCTCAATTTGAACCTTATATAACACAAGGAAATATCATGATCAAAATCAATGAGAATTATTTGAAACTGCAGGCCTCTTATCTGTTCGCGGACATTGCCCGGAAAGTAACAACTTTTCAGGAGGCCAATCCGGAAAAGGACGTGATCAAACTGGGTATCGGCGACGTAACCCGCAGTCTGCCGCCGGCCTGTATCGCTGCCTTGCATGCAGCCGTGGACGAAATGGCAGCCGACAGCACCTTCAAAGGCTATGGCCCTGAACAGGGCTACCCGTTCTTGCGGGAGGCCATCGCCAAACACGATTTCCAGGCTCGCGGTGCTGACATCCACCCGGACGAAATCTTCATCAGTGACGGCAGCAAGTGCGACACCGGCAATATTCAGGAAATCTTTGCCCTGGATGCCAAAATCGCCATTCCGGATCCGGTTTACCCGGTTTACCTCGATACCAATGTCATGGCCGGTCGTACGGGCGGCTTCAATGCCGGTCGTTATGACGGCATTGTCTATCTCAACAGCACGGCGGAAAACGATTTCATCCCGGCCCTGCCGAGTGAGCCGGTCGATCTGATCTACCTTTGCTTTCCCAATAACCCCACGGGGGCCACCATCAGTCACGCCCAGCTGGCCCAGTGGGTGACCTATGCGCGGGAACACAAGGCCCTCATTTTGTATGATGCCGCTTATGAGGCGTTTATCCGGGACGAATCCCTGCCCCGCTCGATATATGAAATCGAAGGCGCCCATGAGGTGGCCATTGAGTTTCGCAGCTTTTCCAAGACCGCCGGTTTCACCGGCACCCGTTGCGCCTTTACGGTCGTACCCAAAGCGTGTCGGGCCTTCGATGAAATGGGGGGATCACAGGCACTGCATCCTCTGTGGAACCGCCGGCATTCGACCAAGTTCAATGGCGTCTCCTACCCGGTCCAAAAAGCGGCCGCCGCTGTCTATTCTGAGGAAGGCCAGGTTCAGGTTAAAGGCCTGGTGGAATACTACCTGAACAACGCCGCCCTGATCAGGAAAGAGATCAAGGCCCTCGGATTTGAGTGTGTGGGGGGTGAGAATTCACCCTATATCTGGATAGACGGCCGCAAGGATTCCTGGTCCTTTTTCGACCAGCTGCTGAATGAAGCCGGGGTGGTCTGCACGCCCGGAGCCGGATTCGGTGCCTGCGGCGAGGGATTCATCCGCATCAGCGCCTTCAACAGCAAGGAAAATGTCCAGGCCGCCATGGAGCGCATTAAGTCTGCCATTGGATAGTCCCGGGTGGCGCAAGGAAAACCTGAACGCCCTACCGGCGCAACTCATCTTGAATGGCCAATCCCAGGCGTTTGAGCGTTAGGGGCTTTTTGACGTATTTGCCGGCGCCCAGCGCCTGGGTTTTCTGAACTTCTTCGGTTTTGGCAAATCCGCTGACGATGATAGCCTTCTGCTCCGGTTGCAAGTCCAAAATGCGCGTGTAGGTCTCGCGGCCGTTGATACCCGGGTCCATGATCATATCCAGCAGGAGCAGATCGGCGGTGTGTTCGCGCAGGTAGGCCACAGCCTCTTCCCCACTCGCCACCGCCCGGGCTTCGTAGCCCAGCGTTTCCAGCATTTTACAGGATATTTCCCGCTGGCGGGCCACGTCATCGATGACCAAGATGCGCTCACCGTCACCTTTAAAGTCTTCAATGGGGACTGCCTGGCGTTGCGCAAATATTTCTTCCCGCGTGATGGGGAAGTAGAGTTCAAAGATGGTCCGATCGGTATTGGTGGAAAGATCAATATAGCCTTTATGATCCTGAACGGTGTTCCAGACCACGGCCAGCCCTAGCCCGGTCCCGCTGCGGCCCATGGCTTTTTTGGTGTAGAACGGTTCAAAGATCCGCTGGAGGTCTTCCGTGGAAATTCCCGGACCGTTATCGGACACTGATAGAACCACGTATTCTCCAGGTTCAACGGCGTCATACCTCTTCAAAGGAGTCTCCAGGTAACGGTTCTCAGTGGCAATCACGACCTGCCCCTCACCCTGCACAGCTTCTGCCGCGTTGGACACCAGGTTCATGACGACTTTGCGCAGATGCACCTGGGAACCTTTAATATTCAGCAGTTCCGGGTGGAGCCGGTTGCTGACGCTCACACCTGCATGGGCTTGCTTGAGCTTCTTGAGCTCGGGTGACCGAAGATAGTCTCCAATCATCTCGTTGAGGTTCATGGGCTCTTTGGTTATAGCAACTCCCCGGGCCACGGTTAACAGGTCCTGGACGATAGCCGCTGCCCGGTGTCCTGACTCCAGGATGGTCTCGATGGGTTTGCGCAATTTGCTGTCGGCCGGCAGTTCGAGCAGAAGCAGCTCAGGATAACTGACGATGCCGGACAATATGTTATTCAGGTCATGGGCAACCCCGCCGGCCAACAACCCTAAAGACTCCATTTTCTTGGACCTGAGCAACCGTTCTTCACTTTTTTGCAGGGCCTGGGTGGCCCGCTTATGCTCGGTAATATCACGCCCCAATGTAATGGACCCAATCGGATTGCCATCTTCATCGGACAGGTTACGGGAATGCCAAGCAATATCACGCTGCTGTCCGTTCTTGGTACGAATGGTGGTTTCAAAGTCTTCCAGCACGTCGTCTCGTTCGATAACGGCCATAGCCCGGTCCCAAGCCTCTTGTCGATGTTTTGGAACCGGGTAACACCAATCCCATATCCGGCCATGGCCGACCACCTCTTCCCGGGCGTAGCCGCTGATACTTTCCGCCGCCTTGTTCCAGACAACCACATTCCCCTGCTCGTCGAGCACGTTTAGCCAGATGTTGGCGTTATCGATGATCGACTCACGGAATTGGTTCAGCCGCAACAACTCCTCCTCGGTCTGCCGACGCTCGGTAATGTCCCGGGTGATGCCGAGGACACCGGCCGCTTCTTTGTTCGGGCCCGGCATGATGCGGGCATGATTGCTGGTCCAGATGGTGCGGCCGTCCTTGCACGGCTGTTCGACTTCGAACTCGACTGGTTCGAACCCGGTCTCATCGCCGGATTCAATTAAAGCCAGCTTTTCTGCAAAAAGCGTCAAAATCATCGCCAGGGAATCCGGCATGACCATCTGCTCCAGCGATTGCTGCATCGCCTCCTCGGCCGTATACCCGCGTTGGGTAAGGATGGACGGACTGATATAGGTAAAACTCAGATCAATATCCATGGTCCAGATGACATCCGCCACATTGTCCGCTATGATGCGAAAGCGCTCTTCGCTTCCCCAGAGCGCTTCCTCAGCCTGTTTACGTTCACTCACCTCCCCGGAAAGTTTTTCATACAGGTGTTGATACCTATCCTTTGATTCGCTCAGGATCAAATTGGCCTGGGCCAGTTTGCTGCGGTAATCGTTGCGAATATACTCAACACTCGCGAAGAGAATAACGATAACCAGCAGGGACGGGAAGAGGCGTAAGGACAGACTTTCGATAGAGATGGAAGCGGGTGCCGCCCCAAGCCCATACGTACACAGCAGCGCGCCCCAGAGCACGCCGGATATCACCACCCCGGCCCGAAGGCCGCTAATGACGATCGCCAGGTAGCAGATGACAAATATCCACGGCACCAGTTCCCACCGCAAGGCAAGGCATATCTCCAAAAGCAGCAATAAAGCGGCCGTATACACCAGGGTTTTGAAGAGAATACTGTTTATTCTGACCTTGGATTCCCGGGCCAGCCCGGTCCGGTCGATGATCAGAGCAGCTACAGTCAGAACCAGCATGATGATGATGATAGCGGCACCTGTAAAGCTGCGCTGCAGAATCAGGACAACCATCAAGACCGACAGAAGGGGAATAACGAGGTATAAGATCAGCTTTAGGATATACGGATAGGTAAACAGCTCCTGTTCAAAGCGACTGGTGGAGGTTGTAGTATCTTGATCAGATGACATGGGGCGTTCTAGTTTCGTTCCATTATATTCGGCACTTGAATCAGTTCATCGCAGATCCGCGGGATTCTTTGCCCACCAGGGCGCGATACCTTACCTGGCAGCGCGCGGATTGTGGCCGTACCGCAGCTATCCCTGGCGTCAACTGGGCGGGGCAGACAGTTTGGCAACTAATTTTAGATGCCCGGCTCGAACGCAAGGTAATCTGCGTCGCTCACGCTAAGAGCTGCTCCTTTTTTCTATGCATATATTCTTGCAGCGCCTGTTCCAGCCCTTCATCAATGGGCGGCTTTTGATACGTTTCAAGGCGCTTGGTCAGCATTTCCGCGGCTACAGTGGTAACGTTCCGGGCCCCCTTTTGATACCATTTTTGATAGTCATCACGCGTAAACAGTCTTGGTTGATAGAGACGCCGGCAATGTTTAAAGGTCGTTTCGTGCGTTAAGTAGTTCCCGTCGCTGCCAACACTTTTGATCGTTTCCACGTCAATGGACTCAATCGTGACATTCATGGCGGTAAGCGTTCTGCGGAGTGTACGGCAAACTTCCTCATCAAAAAGCCATTTTTCGAAACTCATTGAAACATAAGAACCCAGCTGTCCGCAAGCCTGGAAGATGAAATTGGCGCCATTGCGCACCGCGGTCGTCATCATCAGGGTGCCCTCAGCCGCTGCCTGGGCATCCAGGCAATGTGCATTTGTGAGCATCCCCCCCGTACGGCAAGGTAATTTATAGAACTGGGCCAATTGGATGATGGCGGAAGCCAGGGCCACTGCTTCCGGTGCGCCGACAGCCGAGACAATCGTGCGCATGTCGGCCGGTGCAGAGACAGAACCATATACCACCGGAGTGCCGGGAGAGACCAGTTGGGCCAGAACCAATCCCGAGAGAATCTCGGCATTGGGCTAATGCCAGCAAGCCCGGCAAAGATACCGGACCACTGGTGCCGGCCATAACCATATTCGTGATGACCAGCGGTTGACGCATACGCGCCATGGCAATGATCGCTTCCGCCTCGTCAGCCGAAAATTTAAGCGGTGACATGGCGTGCACGATCGTCGCTATCACCGCATGGTGTTTCAGGTTCTCCTTTCCCTGGCATCCAATTGCAGCCATCTCAAGGCAATCGCTTGTAGACTGCCGGGACATGGCTGTCCCGACGTAGGCTTTATCACACAGCGCCATATCGGCGAACAACATGTCCAGATGAGCAACCTGGGCGGGGATATCTGTCGGCTGGACCATCAACATGCCGTTCATATCCAGCTGATCCGACGTTTGCACCAGGCGACAACAGTTATGATAGTCTGCGAGGGTGGCCGGTCGCATTTCGCCTTCAGCAGTGACGACATTTGGGGCACCGCCGGTGGGCAGAAATACAAAATCATCTTCACCGATCGTAACGTTGTTGGCCGGGTTGCGGGCATGGATCGTAAAACGGGACGGGACGGTCTCCAAAGCCGACCTCAGCTCCTTTTCAGTGATGAAAACCCGTGTTCCGTCCGTCTTGAAACCATGGTGTTGAAAGATATCCAGCACATGTTCAGAGTTGAAATTCATTCCGGTGTCCGCCAGAATTTCCACGGAGGTGTCATGGATGAGGGTGAGTTCACCATTTGAGAGCACCTGCATGCGGTCGGTCATATCACTTTTCCTTTTATCTGTTCCGGTCTCTTCAAGCGCAGCTTGCCGTATAACCAGCCGAGCGAGATTGCCATACTCTAAGTTTTACCCGGTTTGAAAGCACCTTCCAAACCCCGGTGCTTGTATCATTGGTTGCTCATGGTCTGCTTTGTTTAAACCTCACACGCCCGAGACCATTATTCCCAGCCGTGCTGCATCTCATCCAGAATCTTAACGGTATCCTCCGGCAAAGGTTCCGGGCGATGTTCCATTTTCTTGAGAGTCACTGCCTGTAAACGTTCTTCAAAGGTCTTGGCACCGGACGCTTTCCACTGATCGAGGATCGAGCGGTCAAAAATCTCCGAGTACCTGATATTCTTAAAATTATCAAAGGTGTGCGTTTCCTGGAGAAAATGACCGCGTGGTCCCACATGGTGGATAATATCCAATGCCAGGCTCTCTTCGGTCAGCGGGATACCCCGCATAAAGTGATCGACCGCATCGACAATTTCATTGGTTAGGACCATGAATTCCGGTGAAGCCAGGGACCCATGGTCCATCCAACTGCCGCAGTCGTGCACCAGTCCCGATCCAATGGCGGCTGCCGTCAGGCACTGGAACGTTGCTTCCGCCCCGGCCTGCGCGTCGCAATACTTCGCATCCGTGGCGCCGGCGGTACCGAAAAACGGGAGACGATAGTGCTGGGCCATCTGAGCCAGGGTCGCCGTCATCAATGACATTTCACAGGCGCCGTAGGAAAAGACGGTCGTCCGCATGTCCATAACGGTGGTAAACGCACCGGCCACAAAGGGCGCCCCCGGGTTGACCAGTTGGTGCAGTACCAGTCCGCTCAATGTTTCGGCGTTTCCCTGAACGACTGTGCCTGCCAGTGTGGCCGGTGCGGTACCGGCTGCTTGCGGTGCCGGTGAGTTGATCAAGGGGATATTGTTCTGGGCACAAAAGATGATTTTGTCCACCGCCAGATCAAAATAGGCCAGAGGCGAGATGGGCTCAGAGTAGTGCAATAAATAGGGAGCCATTTCAAATTTCTCTTTGCCGCCGCAAAGCAGGAGGGCCATCTCGTAGATATCTTTGCTGCTGGCTGTATCCTTACTGCAAAAGGCGATAGGCTTTTCACAATACTCCATGGCATACCGGGCAATGACCCGGTCGGCGATGTCCGGCGGTACGTCGTCAGCCATTCCGATAAACATGGCCCAGTGCAGATGCGGCAAAGCGTCACACAAAGCGGCCGTGACTTTCACGTTCTCACTGACAAAGCGACTGCGCACATGGGTTTGGGGATCCAGATAATCGACACAATCCAGACTCGGCCCAAAATAGGTCTTATCCCGCTCCAGGGTAATGGTGCGTTTGCCCGTCCGGGTGCCGAGGATAACCCGTGAGGGCGCCTTACGGATTGCATCCTCTACCATCCAGGACGGTAGTTTCACCCGGTCACCGTCCACCCGGGCGCCATGGCCGGACAGCATGTCCAGGGCTTTTGCGTGCGGGATGTCCACCCCGGTCCTTTCCAACACCTCGAGCGTGGCGCAATGGATCTGATCGATCTGGTCCTGGTTGATGACTTGCATACGCGGCTTAAAATACAACTCGTCTGTCGCCATTCCCATTATCAGCCCCCTTTCCCAGAAGGATTGAGCTTTTACTTGGTATAATCAGAGCATGCTAAACCCGCGCGATTTTAAAAAGCCGCGCATATGCGGGCGCGATTCCTTGCCCACCAGGTCCCGCATCTCCAAAGACCAGTTACTATCTTTGGTGCCCCCGGTACGGGTACGGTAGTACTGGCGTAGCTTTTCATCATACTGCCGGATTCCGTCTACATCACCAGTATCCCTGTAACGCTCCTCCTTTAAAACCACGACGAGCGGCAGGCGCGGTTTGATTTCCGGATCCTGGGCCGGATAGCCGAGGCAGAATCCGAAAACCGGGTAGACTTGATCCGGCAGGCCCAATAGGTCTGTTGCCTGGGCCGGATCATTGCGGATGCCGCCAATGTAGCAGATCCCAAGACCGGCCGATTCCGCAGCAATGGCGCAATTCTGGGCAAACAGGGCCACATCGATGGTCGCAATCATAAAATGCTCCGTCATACCGGTCACAAATTCACCGCCCTGCATCTCACAGGCCTGGCGTGAACGATTCAGGTCGGCACAGAACATCAAAAAAGCCCCGGCAGTGGCCACATATTCCTGATCTCCGGCCAGCCGGGCGATGGCACGCCGCGTGTCCGGATTTCGAACCCGGATCACTGTGGTCGCCTGTAAGTTGCTGGAGGTGGCGGCTGCCTGCCCGCAGCGAATGATGTCGCTAATTAGCTCGTCCGCCACCGGCTGGTCAGTGAATTTACGGATGGATCGGTGGGATTGCAGTAACTGCATGACCGAATTCATAGCGTATCTCCCTCGTTTGAGAGCCCGTTTTCAAGTTTGAAATGATTATAATGGGATAGAACCGAATTGGGAAGCCTTACACCCGTCGAACGGAAGGTTTTTCCGGCCCTGAATCACCACATCGGATTGTCGGCCATTGGCCCTTTTCAAATTTAGGTTTTCAGAAAAGTATCCTGCAACTGGGTCTGGCTGCCCTCTTCCGATCCTCGGGCTACACCGTCCGGGACCTTATCGGCCATTTCATCCAGCTCTGGATAATACGCTTTGCGGCGGGCGACCTCGGTGAGCTCTTTTTGCCACTCCAGAAAGGCCCCGACGTGGGTGAGGGTGTGATCGGCGTTCTTGGGTCCGCCTTTTTCCAGGATTTCCCTGATGCCCCGTACAACCTGTTTGTCTTCCGGCAGGTAGAGCGGAACGACAAAATCATGCCGCGTCTGGAGCCAGCGTTTACGGGCGGCCCGCTCCCGTTCACAGTCCTGGATAAATTTTTCCTTGCTGAAATAATTGAGGTTGCCCAACGTGCCCATGGCATGGCGTAGAATGTGGACACCATAGGTTCGCAGGGTGTCGCGTGATATTTCCGACTCCTGTACAGCTGCCGGAATATCAGAGAGAATACTGGTGCTGCCGCCGGACTGGGCCGACGCCATACCCGTCACCCACAGGTTCAAGCGGGCCATGGCGGAATTGATAAGCGGTTGTCCGGGATCACTGTAATCGAGGTTGCCGTCGATACCCAGTACATCCGGAATGCCGCCGTGGACACAGCCGATGCCTGGATTAATGGTCTGGGCCAGCACCATCATGAAGAGCACCTGGGCGTGGATCTGGGTGAGCAGGGCTTCCGGGCTGGCGGGGCCCGAGGAACCGGCTATGGTGAGATCCAGGACCAACAGGTTGTTTCCCGCGCGGGCACTGCGCAAAAACGGGGCCACCATATTGGGCATAAAGGTCATGCCGGTGATCAGGCTGGTGCCGTCCAGCCAGTCATCCCTGTTCTGAAAATAGGCGGCCTCATCATCCGCCATATTTACGGTGGTGGTCATCTTCAGGTCTGAAAAATACTGCTCCATCAACAACGCGCATTCATAGTCGGATATTGATTTGTCCGTCACAACCGGAACGCTGAAGATCCCCATGCTGTCCGCATAGTCTGCTGCAATCCGGACGATGTCTTCGAATTCCTCGCGATTGGCAGGTTGCAGGTCGTCGCGTCCCGGGCGGAGCAGAAAGGGCGCCGTGGCACCGGTCCCGAAGGCGTTTTCTCCCGGATCCTCCGCCATATCAGTAGGGACCATTTCGATGCACTGCTCCAGATAGTCTTCGCGCAGCGGAACAAACAGTGCCTGCTCGCTATCATCATCGATAGCATCCGCCTCTAACAACAACTGCATGAGCTCAGGGCTACCCGAGATATCCAGCCCAATTTCGGTGAGGATTTTACGGGCATTGCGGTCGATGCGCTTATAGATGCGGAGTTCATTGGAGAGCGTATCCATATCGGCGATCCGCTCCCGGGCGATATCCGCCTCCGGGCTTTTGGGATGCAGGGCGACAACTTGAGAATAGTGTCGTTTGGCATTCTGGAACTCATACCGCTGCTCGGCGGCAACCGCTTCATCAAACATTCGGATGATTTTTTTGGCGCGCTTGCGCATAGCGTTAGCCTCCTATGAACCCATCTGCATGCTACCTGCGCCGGGCAGACAGCTGAAAACACCCGGCTGGTATCGTTAAAGCAGCTTGGGACTGCAGAGCTTTTTCAGGTCCCAGGCTTTCAGCTTGTAGGATTTATCGTGGACGCCGGGATTGAAATACACATAATCTTTACGGGTTAAGGCTGTGTCCATGTATATGGGCAGCGGAGCGAATTGGCCGAAGGGCGGCACACAGCCGACTTCACAGCCCACTTTTTCGCTGACCTGTTCCGGTTTGGCAAAGGTGACTTTCTTGGTGCCGATCCCCTTGGCGGCCGCTTTCCAGTCCACTCTTTGATCTCCCGGGAGAACCAGCACCACCATCTCTTTTTCCTTGGTCATGAGTACCAGTGATTTTACGGTCTCCGCCTCGCTGACACCCAGCGCCGTTGCCATGGCCGGATTCGTGAAGACCGGTTCATGTTCAAATACTTCATATTCAATTTTATTTTTCTGCAAAATCGCGATAATGTTTTCCTCGAGTGTCATAAATGATTTCCTTTCACTTTCCTTGGTACATCAATCACTGCGCGGCTATCGGGTAACCTCATCCAGAATCTCGGCGATATCTTTGACGGGTATCTTCTCTTCGGCCTCCAGGATGCCGTCATTGAGCATAGTGGTGCAAAACGGGCAGGCCGTCACCACGGTTTCCGCCCCGCTGGCAACCACCTGGTCGGCCCGTTCACGGTTGATGCGCTTGCCGAGTGTTTCTTCCATGAACATCCGGCCCCCGCCGGCCCCGCAGCAGAACCCTTTTGACCGGGTGCGTTCCATTTCGACCAGGGGGCCGGCATTGGCCTGGCCGAGTATATTGCGGGGAGCGTCATACAAGTTGTTCCAGCGGCCCAGGTAACAGGAATCATGATAGGTCAATTTGCCCAGGTTTTGGGCAGCTGCCTGCAACCGTCCCTCCCGGAGCAGGGTGTCAAAATAGTCGGCCGTGTGGACAACCGGGTAGGCAGCCCCGAATCCCGGGTATTCATTTTTGAGGGTATTGTAACAGTGGGGGCAACCGGCCAGGATCATATCCGGGGAGTACTGTGAGAGAATTTCAACATTCTGCTGGATCATCATCTGGCCCAGGTATTCGTTCCCGGCCCGCCGGGCCATATCCCCGTTGCAGCTCTCCTCCGGGCCGAGGATCGCAAAATCTACCCCCGCTTTTTGCAGTACCCGCGCGGTCGCCTGGCTGATCTTTTTGGCCCGTTCATCGAAAGAGCCGGCACACCCGACAAAGAACAGCACCTTGGTATCCGGTTTATCCGTCATCAAGGGGACATCCAGCCCCTGGCACCAGTCTGCGCGCGTATCCGCGGAAAATCCCCAGGGGTTGGACTGGTTTTCCAGGTTGTTGAAGGTCGCCTGCATCTCCGGGGGGAAGCTGGCTTCCATCAGGACCTGGTGCTTGCGAATTTCAGATATGAAATCCAGGTGCTCGATGGATACCGGGCAAATGTTCTCGCACGACCGACAGGTGGTGCAGGCCCACAGCACATCAGCGGTGATTTCGGACCCCTCCCGCATGAGGGGCTGGATCTCTTCCTTTTTGTCGCTCAGCAGCAGGTTCGCCTGGTCCAGCAGGTCCACCTTGAAATCGTGGATGATTTTTTTCGGCGACAGGGGTTTGCCGGTATGGGACGCCGGGCACAACTCCTCACAACGGCCGCATTCGGTACAGGCATATAGATTGAGCACATTGAACCAGTTGAGCTCATGCACCCGGCCGAGACCGAAGGTCTCCGCCTCTTCATCTTCGATATCGGTTTTGACCAGGGCCTTTTCAACCGCCAACCGCTTGCAGAACACGTTGGGAACCGCGGCCAGCAAGTGCAGGTGTTTAGACCCGGGGATGTAGATCAAAAATCCCAGGATAGTACCGATGTGAATGTAATAAAAAGATTCATACCCGACTAGCCACTGACCTGTGCTCAGGGCCCCGAGGTCCAACGCGGTTGCCAAAATGGCCGATATGGGGAATACCCCGGCATAGCTGAAATCAGCGGGAGCAACGGGCTTCACGTACTGGAAGGCATTGATAAAATGAAACGAGATCACAATGACGCTGGTAAACAGGATGATCAGATTGGCGTCTCTACCCAGGGTCAAATAGTCCGGTTTCAGGATAAGGCGCCGGTAGAGAGCATATGCCAGGCCGGCGAGCACGAAAGCGGCCAGGAGGTCGGCGACGAACAGGTAGGCTGTATAAAGAGTCGGAAACTGAACGCCGACGTGAAAGGCCGGGACCACGCCCTGTATCATCAACTCCAGTGAATGGGGCTGAATCGCCAGAAATCCAAAGAAAATCAGGGTGTGCGCCAGACCGGGCATCAATTTGCGGCGGACATTGGCCTGCCCGAGCACATCCACAAAGAGGACTGTAATCCGGTCGGCGATGCGGTCCAGCCGGTTGGGGGCTTCGCCGTCCACAGTCATCATAATGCGGTACAACCGGACAACTTTTTTAAAGAACAACCCAAAAGCGCCTATCAGGGCCGCCAGCATCAGCACTGATTTGAATGCAAAATACGTATTCATACAGATCTCAACCCCCCAGCCGGACCCTTAGAAACCACTTTCCTTCAATTGGGCCGTCAACCTGGGCACCACCTCAAAGATGTCGCCCACGATTCCGTAATCGCATTTTGAAAAAATCGGTGCATCCTTGTCTTCGTTGATCGCCACGATGACCCGAGATGTCTTCATGCCTGCAAAATGCTGCACCGCCCCGGAAACACCGCAGGCAATGTAGAGCTTGGGGCTCACCGTTTTTCCAGTCTGGCCGACCTGCATGGAATGGGGTGCATACCCGGCATCCACGGCTGCCCGGGAGGCGCCCACTGCGGCCCCAATGAGATCCGCGCATTCTTCCAGCATAGTGTAGTTTTCGGCCGCCTTGATGGCCCGCCCTCCGGTGATGACCACCGGAGCCTCAGTCAGGTCGAGTTTTCCGGCCGCACCCTGTTTTGTTTCGATCACCCGGACCAGCCCGGGATCCGGACTGTCCGCGGTAAACGTTTCTATCTTCGCCTCCCCCGCGGATTTGACCGGCTCGATGGCATTGGGGCGCAGGGTGCACAGCAGCACGGCGCCGTTGACTTTCAAGGTGGCGAATGTTTTACCCGAAAAGTGCGATTTCCGGGCCTGCCGCTGGTCGATATCAACGGCCACACAGTCCGATACCAGTGGTTCATCCAGCAATGCGGCCAACCGTGCAAAGATGTCTTTGCCGGCTGCGCTGGCAGTCCCCAGCAGGGCGCCGAGTTCATAGTTTTTCAATGCCTCCGCCACCGCCGCTGCCGCCAGGTCCGGGCTGGCCCCGGGGTTTCCTGCGGCGACTTCGATGCCGACAATGATCCCCACCCCGTATTCGGCCAGACGCGCCTGGAGATCAGCCGGATTCTCGCCCAGCACCAGGGCGTGGATGTCCTGGCCGGCCGCAGCGGTGATAACCCCCAGCGTCGTGTCTTTGACAGCCCCGTTTTCGGTTTCGATCAAGATACCTGTCCGCGTCATCTGCTTTTCTCCTTGTCTTAGAGAACTTTCTCTTCTTCTCTAAGGACCTTGATAAGGTCCGATACCTGTTTGTCCATGTCACCGTCAAGCATTTTCGCTGCGGCTCTTTCGGGCACCGGTTCGAGGGCTTCCAGTACGACCGCCCCCTGGGATTCATCGATGCCCAGGTCGGCAGTCTCAAGCTCCTTGATCTCTTTTTTCTTGGCCTTCATGATGTCTGGAAATTTAGGATAGCGCGGCTCGTTCAAGCCCTTGGTGGCGCCGATGACCGCGGGCAGGCGTATTTCAATCACCTGCTTTTCTCCTCCGCCGACCTCCCGCTCTACCACGGCTTTGCCGTCGTCCAGAACCAGGTTTGAGACCTCGTTGACAATGGGCAGGTTCAAAGCGTGGGCCAGCCGGTACGGGGTTTGAAAACTCTCCGTATCCACGGAGCCCTTGCCGGTGAAGATCACATCCGGCAGGCCGTCGGCTTCCAGGGCGGCCTGCAGGGCCCGGGCGGTTAGACTGCTATCCAGAAACTGACCCGTGGTCTTGACCAGGATTGCCCGGTGGGCGCCCATGGCCATGCCGCTGCGCAGTGTGGCTGCCGCAGCCGGCTTGCCCACTGTCACCAGGACAACCTCGCCGCCGTGTTTTTCAACCAGGCTGACCGCTTCCTCGATCCCGAACTCATCATAGGGATTAACGACAAATTTAATCTCCTCATCAGCAAACCCGTTGTCCCCGGTAATCTTTATGGTTGCGGCGGTATCGGGCACATGTTTTACGCATACACAAATTTTCATTGCGCTGGCCTCCTAAGACTTCATTTTTTCATTGGCGGGGTCGTACAGGGGCATGGACACCACCTGGGCTTTGCGGGGGCGCCCGAGGATCTCTACTTCGAGAACCGTCCCTGCGGCGGCATGTTCGGGTGGTATATAACCCATGGCAATGCTTTTACCGACCCGATGTCCGTATCCGCCGGAGGATGTCATGCCGATGCGCTCGCCGTCTTTCAGGATCGGGTTGTAGCCCCAGGGATCGGAATCCTTGGCCTCCACGACCATACCGACCAATTGCAGCGGTACGCCGGCTTCTTTCTGTTTTACGATCCCCGCTTTGCCGATGAAGTCTTTGTTCAGCTTCACGGTCCAGACGATGGGGGTCTCCAGCGGGGTGTGATGCACATTCATTTCGCTCTTCCAGGCCAGGTAGCCTTTTTCGAGGCGCATCGAATCCATGGCATGCATGCCGACCATCTGCAGGTCGAATTCCTGACCACCCGCCATCAGGGTTTCGTAAACAGCGTTCTGCTGTTCGATCGGATGAAATATTTCATACCCCAGTTCGCCCACATAGTTCATGCGGTTGACGCGGCACTTGGTCCGGCCGACGTAAAGTTCCCGGCAGGTGGAAAAAGGAAACGCCGCGTTGGACACATCGCCGTAGGCCACTTTCTCAAGTATCGCTCGGCTGTTTGGTCCGGCCAGCACCAGGCAGCCCATTTTATAGGTCAGGTCCTCCAACTGCACCGACCCGTCTGCGGGCAGGTTGAGGAGCATCCAGTGCTGATCATGGCGTTTGCCCACACTGGCGGTGACGCAAAAATAGTTGTTCGCATCCACTCGCGTGATGGTCATGTCGGATTTAAAGTTCCCGTTATGGTCCAGCATGGGGCACAGGGCAATCTGCCCGTCTTTCTCCGGAACGTTCTGGCAGGTCATGTGGTTGAGCCAATCCCGGGCGCCGGGCCCTGAAATCCAGGTTTTGGCAAAACGGGTCAAATCGATGATGCCGGCATGGTTCATCATATGGGTGCATTCCCGGCCGACCTGTTCAAACGCGTTGGATCGTCTCCAGGATGGCTGCTCATAAAGGTCGGCCCCCTCGGGAGCAAAATAGTTGGGGCACTCCCATCCAAAATAGTCGCCGAAAACCGCGTTGGCTGCTTTTTGTTTTGCATAGATCGGGCTGGTCCGGTTAGGACGGGCGGCATCGCGAAACTCATTGGGAAAGAAGATAGAATAGAGCCGTGGGTAGGTGTCCGCGATTTTCTCATGATTATAGGCCCAGTTGGCATAGGAGCCGAACCGCCGGGAATCGACATGCCACAGATCGATTTCCGGCTCACCGTTCATGATCCAGCCTGCCAGGTAGTGCCCGATACCACCGGCCTGAGTAATGCCGAAGCTGTAGCCGCAGGCCTGGAAGAAATTGCGCAGCGGATAGGCAGGACCCACCAGGGGGTCGCCATTGGGCGTGTAGGTAATCGGACCGGCGGTGACATGCTTAAAACCGGTCTCGCCGAGAACCGGAAACCTTTCAATGCCGGCTTCTATACAATCGGCAATATTGTCGATATCGGGATTCAACTCCTCCTGGGCGTAATCCCAGGGGACCCCGTGCTTTTTCCACTGCTGGCCGTGGGCTTCATACATGCCCAGGATCAAGCTGTCCATCTCCTGGCGCAGATAAATGGAACGGTCCGGATCGCGGACCAGTGGCAGCATGGTATCCCGCTCGACGACCGCATTGATGGTCTCGTAGAGAATATGGGTGTGGGCGATAGCAATGGAGGGGATTTCCAACCCAACCATTTGCGAAACCTGCGGGGCCCAAAGGCCGGCGGCATTGACGACATATTCACAGGTGATGTCGCCTTTGTCGGTCTTTACCAGCCATTCACCAGAAGGTTTTTGCTCTATTGCGGTCACCTGGGTGTGCAGAATAAGTTCAGCGCCGTAGCTGCGGGCGCCTTTGGCCATGGCCTGGGTCATCGAAGCTGGGTCCACATCGCCGTCATCCGGCCAGTAGAGTCCAGCCAACAGCCCGGTCGTGTCCATCAGGGGGTGCAGTTTACCGATCTCTTCGGGACTTACAAAACTCACATCCAGGCCCAGGCAACGATTCATGGAGTAGTAATAACCCAGTTCGTCGAGCCGGTCGGGGTTGTCGGCGGTACGAATGGACCCGGTCGTATGCCAGCCGGGCGACTGCCCGGTCTCTTCTTCCAACTGCTTGAAGATTTCGATGCTCTTGATGTTTACCTGGGTGCAGTAATAGCTGGAATGATAGTAGGAGCAGTTGCCGGCGGCCATCCAGGTGGAGCCGGAGGTCAGCTCGTGTTTCTCGATGAGCACCACATCGTCCCACCCGTATTTTGCCAGATGATAGGCCAGGCTGACACCGATGGCCCCTCCCCCGATAATGGCGACCCTTGCGTTGGTTTTCATGATGTGTAAACCTCCTTTTCAGTCACGGTTGGGTTGTGTCCTCCGGTTTGAAGCTATCTCAAAAAAGTCTTTTGCCCAAACTCGGCGTTGGGCGCTCGGTTCAAGTCCTCGAAATACTCCAATATTCCTCCTGGTTGCGACCCACAGTTGAGGATTCATGGCGGGAAGTCCCGCAACGCGGGGAACCTCGCGGTCGCCTTGCACCACGTTAGGCATTAGCTTCGCGTCATTTTGAACCAAAATCCATTTTTTGAGATAACTTCTAGAAAACCCTAAAGAGTGATTATACTGCACTTAGTATACCAATTGGAAGGTACGGGACGCTATTTCCCCGGCCTGAACGGCCGGCCGTGTAAAAAACCAGGTGCCCTGTCGGAGGGAACTGTTTTTTTCAACTGGCAAGCGCGATTTTCATTGTGCCGCACCCCCGATTTCATTTAGAAAGGTGGATATTAATTCCGGAAGCCAGACCGCCGGCCACCATAAAAAGACAGGCCTTTACACTTTTTACTGTAAAAATTTTTTACATTTTCCGGAAAAATCTGCAACCATTTAATGTAACGCCACACGTTAAAGGAGGCCTCGATGCCGGCAAATATACCTCAAACCATGACCGCGGTGCTCCTTACCGGGCACGGCGGCTTTGACAAACTCGAATATCGTCGGGATGTTGCCGTACCGACGCCGGCTGCAGATGAGGTTCTCATCCAGGTCCTGGCTTGCGGGATCAACAACACGGACATTAATACCCGTATCGGCTGGTATGCGCCCTCCGTTACCGCGGCTACTGACGACGGTGCCCAGGACGGTTTCGACGATCTGGCATCCGGAACCGGGTCCTGGTCGGGCGAAGCGTTGACGTTTCCACGCATCCAGGGCGCGGATGTCTGCGGACGCATCGTCGGAGTTGGTGAACAGGTAGACCCGTCCCGACTGGGCGAACGGGTAATCGTGGCCCCCATGCAGCCCCACCCGTCCGGAGAACCCTGGCGCTGCATCACCATGGGCTCGGAAATCAACGGTGGGTTCGCCCAGTATGCGGCGGTGCGGTCGGTGACTGCTTATCCCTTGCAGTCCGATTGGTCGAACATTGAGCTGGCCTCGATCCCGTGTGCCTGGTCCACCGCAGAAAATATGCTCCACCGCGCGGAAGTATCGGGAGGTGATCGGGTCCTGATTACCGGCGCTTCGGGCGGGGTGGGCTCGTCCGCCGTCCAACTGGCGAAAAGAAGAGGAGCGGAGGTCATTGCCGTGGCCGGCAAGGCCAAAACCGAACAGGTCCAAAACCTGGGGGCCGACCGGGTCATCGCCCGCGAAACAGATCTCGTACAGGCGCTGGGTCGGGAAAGCATGGACGTGATCTGCGACCTGGTGGCCGGTCCCCAATGGCCCCGGCTGCTGGATGTGCTTAAAACGGGCGGCCGTTATGCCGTGGCCGGCGCCATTGCCGGTCCGGTCGTGGAACTGGATGTCAGAACCCTGTACCTGAAGGACCTGACGTTCCTGGGCTGCACCTACCAGGACCCGGTGGTTTTCCAGAACCTGGTCACGTACATCGAAAAAAATGAAATTCGGCCGGTGGTGGCCAAACATTATTCCCTGGAGGAGATAATCCAGGCCCAGAAGGATTTTCTGTCAAAAACACTCACCGGCAAGCTTGTTATGGTCCCGCCTGCACCCGAATAGGGATAGAGGGACAAGAGCCCTCTAGCAATGCGGGAAGCAAGTGGACGCCTACTAAGGAGGGCTGGCAATCTAAATGGGTTTGAACATCCCTTCTAAGACACGCCGAGCATCGCAGCAGGGGGCGAAAAAGGCGCTCTGGCTGTTTGACCGTAGCGAGTTTCAGAGCGTCGGCCCGCTGCGAGAAGCACAGGGCAGCCCGCAGGGCCGCGTCTTATGGGCGTTTTCTTTTGGTCACTTTTCTTGTACGCACAAGAAAAGTGACAAGGCGATACAAAAGAGTAGCCAACAGTAATAATAGGAACTCGGATTGAAGAAGAAAGCCCACATCATTGCCTGTGCCGTCCTGGCTCCCGATTTAAAAGAAAGCGCAGCCGAGTTGGGGCTCGATGTAGAATTCAAGTTCCTGGAAGCCGGTCTGCACAACAACCCGCAACTGCTCCGGGAACGACTCCAGGCCGCCATCGACGAACTGTCCGTGAACGCTGACTGCGACCGCATTGTCATTGGATACGGCATCTGCGGCAAAGGCACCATCGGTGTGCAGGCTACTACCGTACCCTTGATCCTACCGCGCGTACATGACTGCATTGCCCTCTTTCTGGGCGGTGACCGGGCCTACCAGCTTGAATTCAAGAAATACCCGGGCACCTATTATCTCTCTACCGGCTGGTGCCGGGAAAAGACCGACCCCGGATCCCAGAAGGGCCGCTGGACCTACTTCGGCGATAAAAAACTCGATTACGACGATCTGGTAGCTCAGCACGGGGAGGCAGCTGCCCGGCAAACCTTTGATTTCCTTAACTCCTGGCAGAAAAATTACCAGCGGGCGGCGTTTATCGAAACCGGCGCGGGCGCCTCTGGCCGGCACGAACACCTGGCCCGGGAAATGGCGGCCCAATACAACTGGCGCTACGAAAAAATCCAGGGCAGCCGGACCTTGTTCAAGAAGATGCTCACCGTCCAAAAGTCGACCGCCGAAGTCTTGCGGGTCCCGCCCGAACACGTCATCGGTTTCGACCCCATCCGATCCACCCTGGTGGCCAATCCATTGTGGCAAGAAGATGCTTTGCCGACTATACCGGATCAGGCCGCCGGGATAGAAATCGAAGACCGGGAACCACCCTCCACCGCCTTTATAACAACCGGCCTGGGTATCGATGCCGGCGGCACCTACACCGATGCGGTCATCTATAATCTGGTCGAAAATCAAACCCTGGGAAAAAGCAAAGCCCTGACCACCAAGTGGGATTTTACCCAGGGCATCCACCGGGCACTACAGAAACTGGACCAGGATATGCTGCTGCAGGCGGAACTGGTTTCCCTGTCCACCACTCTGGCCACCAACGCCATCGTGGAAAATGAAGGCCAGAAAGTCGGCATGCTGCTCATGCCGCCACACGATCTTGATCCCACCGAGGTGATTGCCTACCAGCCGCAAGCCGTTCTCCAGGGACGGCTGAATATCAGCGGGCGGGAAATCGCGGCCATAGATCCGGAACAGGTCAAACGGGCCGCCGACCGGATGGTGGCCGACTTTGATGTGACCGCCTTTGCCGTTTCGGGGTATGCCGGTGCCGTCAACCCGGTCCACGAACTTCAGGTCAAAGAAATTCTGGTGCAGCAGACCGGTCTGTTTGTTACCTGCGGCCATGAACTATCCGACAATTTGAACTTTCACACCCGGGCGGTCACCGCCCTGCTCAATGCCCGCATTGTACCACGCCTTACCGGGTTGCTGGCAGATCTCGAAAAAGTCCTGGCAGCCATGGGTATAAAAGCACCGACCGTGGTCGTGAAAGGAGATGGGACCCTGATGAGCGCCGAATTGGCCAGACGCAGACCGGTCGAAACGATTCTTTCCGGCCCCGCGGCGAGTGTGGCCGGTGCCCGCTACCTGACCGGGATCAAGGATGCCCTGGTCGTGGACATGGGTGGTACGACAACCGACACGGCCGCCCTGGCAGACAACCTGGTAAGCCTGAACGTAAAGGGGGCCAATGTCGGCGGGCACCGGACCCATGTGCAGGCCCTCGAGATCCGCACGGTCGGACTGGGTGGGGATAGCTTGATCGGATTCGAAAAAGGTGTGTTCCGTATCGGCCCTCGAAGAGTAGCGCCAATAGCATGGCTGGGCTCGAATCACAGCGGGACGCCGGCGGCCCTGGCGTTTCTGAAAGACAATCCGCCCAAACCGGGCAGCAGCAGCAGCCGCCTGCAAGTGCTGACCCTGACCGGCGCTGAGCAAAACACGACCATGACGGCTGCTGAAAAAAAACTCCTCCGCCGGTTGCAGAACCGCCCGTACTCTATTGCCGAACTGCTCCATGAAATGGGCGGTTATTCCGAAGACGCCCTGCCGCTGCAAAGACTGGAAGAAACCTTCCACTTACAGCGCTGCGGCCTCACGCTGACGGACCTGCTGCATATCTCCGGTGAGTTTACAAGGTGGGACACGCAAGCGGTCCATGACTATTACCGCCTGTTTGCCGCCCTGGCCGGCCAGGAACCGGCGGACATGGTCCGAAAGTTACTGAGTATGGGGGTTCGGCGGCTATCCCTGGAACTGCTGAAACGGCAACTGGACGCAGAGGTTGACCCGGCCGCACTGGACGACTGCCCGGTTTGCCAGACCTTGATTGACACCCTGCTGACCGGAGACAACCCTCTTTACGATGTCTCCATAAACCTCAAACAGCCGGTTATCGGGGTCGGCGCACCTATCTGCCATTTTCTACCCACCGCCGTAGAACCCCTGGGGACCCAGGCCATCATCCCCGAAGACGCGGATGTGGCCAACGCTATCGGGGCCATCACCAGCCAGGTAGTTATCCGCAAACAAGTGCACATTGTACCCGACGAGTTGGGCGGCTTCAGGGTGGAAGGGATCGCCGGCAACCGTCAATTCGACGCCTTCGAGACAGCCGACCGGTTTGCCCGGGATGAACTGACCCGCATCGTCCGACAGCGAGCGGCCACGGCCGGTACCAGCTGCCGGGACGTCGCTTTTAAAACCGAAGACCGCATTCCGGCCACGGCCGCCGGAGACCCGGTCTTCCTGGGCCGGACCATCGCAGCCAGCCTGATCGGCCGGCCGGACAGCGTCATGTTAACAAGGGAGAATTAACAATAATTGAGCAGAAGTGACTTCAAAGGACAATACCATGCGCCTGGGAATGCACACCTACAGCCTGTACCATCACGGGGTGGCTGAAGATTGGGCCGGTTTCAAACTGCCGTGGGCCCGCCAGATCACCCTGTTTGAAATGATGGATTATGTAGTCACGCTGGGACTGGAGGGTCTGCACCTCGATGCCAAGGCCTTCGACGAAATGGGCTCACCTTATTTTAACCGGGTAAAGGAATACGCGACTGACCGGAACCTGTACCTGGAGTACAACTTTGCGCTGCCAAGCGGCCACTATGATTCCAGCGTTCAGCAGGATATTGAGGCAGGCGTTGCCGTGGCCCACAGTATCGGTGCCGATATCGCCAAGATCGGCATGAACATCACCCGCCCCCGGCCGGTGGCGGCCAGCAAATTTCATCCCGACGTCAAGCGCCAGTTGGAAGATGTGATGGCAAAAGTGCGCCGGGCCCTGCCGCTGGTAGAAAAAACCGGGGTAAAATTGGCCCTGGAAAACCACACAGACGCATTTTCCGAGGAAGTGCTCTGGCTGCTGGACAAGATCGATCACCCGCTGGTCGGGGCCTGCATCGATACCGTGAATGCCCTCCACGTCACGGAAAATCCGATCACGGCCATTCGCAATCTGGCGCCCCGGGCCTTTACCAACCACTTTCGGGACAATCAAATCATAATTGAACCGTGGGGTTTCCGGCTCACCGGAGCCGCCGTGGGGGAAGGCGACCTGGATATGGAGACCGCCTATGAACTGATCAGCGCCAACCCTGCTATGCAGAGAATAAACATAGAACTCGACCTGGATTGTCCCCGGGACGATATGCAAAGGGCCCTTGATATGGAGCGGGCCGCCCTGGAAAGCAGTATCGCCTTTTGCCGGAACGTCCTGGGGATAGGAGCAACGTAATGAGCACCGCTAAAACCAGTCCGCAAACCATGCGCCTGGGATTGCACACTTACAGCCTTTATCTGCACGGCATTGGCCAGGCCTGGGCCGGCTTTGAACTGCCCTGGGAAAGACAGCTGAGCACCTTTGAACTTTTCGACCTGGGCCTCGAGCTCGGCCTGGACGGATTTCACCTGGACGACGGCGTTCTGGAAAACCTGGAGGGGACCTACCTCAAGGAAGTCGGCGCCACGGCAGCCGAAAAAGGCCTGTACCTAGAATATAACCTGTCCCTTGATCTGGGCGGCTTCGGCATTGGTATCCAGCACGACCTGGCCGCAGGCCTGGAAACCGCCCGGGCCATCGGCGCCGACGTGCTCAAGATCGGCATGGAGATTCCCCGACCACGGCCCCGGGCCGGCAGCCGCTTTCATCCGAAGGTCAGACCCTATCTCGAGGAAACGGTTGAACGGCTGCAGCAGGCGGCGCCCCAGGCGGAATCGTATGCCATTCGCCTGGCCCTTGAGAACCATTGCGACAGCTTCTCAGAAGAGATCCTGTGGGTTCTCGAACAGGTCGACCATCCGTTTGTCGGCGCCTGTATAGACACGGTAAATGCCTGGCACGTAGCAGAAGACCCCATGAAAGCAATCGAGAACCTGGCCCCGGTCGCCTTTACCAACCACTTCCGGGATGACCGGGTCGAGTTTTGCCGGGATGGCTTCCGGGTCCGGGGAGTCGCCGTAGGCGATGGCGACATCGATATGCAGGCCGCCTACAACCTTCTGAGAGACCAATCACCCGGCAACCGGATCAACATCGAAACAGAAATGGGATTCAGCCTGGAAGACAAAGACACTGCCCTGCAGCTAGAGTTGGACACTGTCAAAAGAAGCATTCGCTACTGCCGGGAGGTACTGAGGATCGGAAAAGAAGCGTAGAAGCAATTTCAAAAAAGTCTTTTGGCCCAATCTCGGCGTTGGGCACTAAATCCAAATCCTCGAAATACAATAGTATTTCTCCGGTTAGAATATAGTGCCCGCCTTGACCTTGAACCAAAATCCATTTTTGAAATAGCTTCTAATGCCTATCACAAACAAAGAGAATCACAATCTAATTGGTTTTGACCTCCCCCTTTAAGACGCGCCGAGCATCGCAGGATAGGGCGAAGAGAGCGAAGTGCTTGTCTGAGCGTAGCGAGTTTGCTGAGCGCGCCCTTTCCGAGAAGCACAGGGCAGCCCGCAGGGCTGCGCCTTATGGGCGTTTTCTTTTGGTTACTTTTCTTGTACGCACAAGAAAAGTAACAAGATGATTCAAAATCGTAACCTGCTGCAGATGTTATCAACGCTATAACTGAAAGATCAACTCCCTTTGGGAGGCCGAATTTTTTCCGCGGATTCGATCTTAGGCAAATAAATTTTTTGAAACTAATCCAATTTGCCCAACGCCTGATCGAGGTCAGCAATTAGATCTTCGAGATTTTCTAGTCCGACCGACAACCGGATCAGACCGTCAGCAATACCGGCCCGTTCGCGTTCAGCCGGCGTCATGTGCTCATGGGTGATGGTCGGCGGGTGCATGCAGATGGTCCGGCTGGTGCCGAAGGTTACCGCGTGTACGATCAGTTTCAGGCTGTTCATGACCGTGGCCGCCCCGTCAACGCCGCCTTTGACCACAAAGGACAGCAGGCCGCCGTGACCGCTCATCTGGCGACCGGCCAGTTCGTGCTGGGGATGGTCGGCCAGCCCGGAGTAATTTACCCACGCTACCTTGGCATGGGATTGTAGAAACTCAGCCACAGCCTGGGCATTGGTGCTGTGCCGTTGCATCCGCATGGGCAGGGTTTCCAAGCATTGGAGGGTCATCCAGGCCTCCATAGGCGGCATGACGGCCCCCACGAACTCGGTCGTATTCCAGCGGATATCTTCGACAAGGCCTTCAGGCCCTACCAGCGCGCCGCCCAGCAAGGCCCCATTGCCGGACAGAAATTTAGAAATCGACAGCAGCACAAAATCCGCTCCCAGTTCGAGCGGGCGCTGGAGGACTGCGGTCGCGGCGGTGTTGTCCACGAGCAGGGGCACCCCCGTAGCATGGGCCGCGGCTGCCACCTTCGCGATATCGGTAATAAACAGGCACGGATTGCTGGGGGTCTCCACCCAGACAAGCTTTGTGTTGCCGTCCATTTCCCGGGTCCAGAAGTCGGGGTCGGCCGGATCCTGGACGAACCGAAAGGCAACCTGGCACCTTTGGGGAAAAATATCGGCCGCCTGTTTGTAACCTTCGCCGAAGATATTGAGTGACGTAACCACGTTGTCTCCCGGCCGGGCCAGGGTAAATATCAGTTCAAACAAGGCCTGGGAGCCGGAACCGGCGGTGAGACAAGCCTCCCCGCCTTCCAGCGCCGCCAGCCGCTGCTCCAGGACCGTATTGGTAGGTGTACGGGTCCGGCCATACACCGGGCAGGGGATCTGGTCGAAGGTTTCATAAGGAAACGTCACCGACTGGACCAGCGGCAGTGTAAAGGACCTGAAATCCGCCTGGTTCCGGTACGGATGAAAGCCTGCGTGAAGGGCATTCGTCTCAATTGATCGGCCGGCGTCCTTGTTTACCGGCGTGGGCGTCTCGGGATTGTAGACCCAGTGATCCCGCAGGAAAAAGTGCTTGTCTTGCGACATGATTAGTACCCCCAGTATGTCTTCTCTTTAGAAGCTATCTCAAAGATTTGTCGTCGATCCACGCCAGTTCCTTGGCGACAATGGCTTTTATCCGGGCCTGAACATCTTCGGAAAGTGGGGCGATCGTATGCTTCGCCAGGATGTCATCCACCACCCCTGCCGCCCTTTGTTCCATGGTCAGTCGGCCCCTTTTCTCCCAGCGGGCATACGACCCCTTATCGAACAGTTTTGAGTAAAAGGGCTCCCGGTAGTGCTTCAGCGTGTGCGCATGCTGGAGATAGTCGCCAGTCGGGCCCAGTTCGTCAATTACATCAAGGGCCAGGGTTTCCTCATCTACCGGTACGCCCCGGGTGGCGGCTCTTAAAAAACCAATGGTCTCATTGGCCATTACCAGCAGCTGCAGCGACCCCTGCAGCCCGGAATCCATAAATCCCACGTCGTGGACAATGTTGGCCCCATGGAGCAAAGCGGTCATCAGGCTGATGGTCATCTCGATACCACACTGCTGATCTAAAACCTTGGAATCCGTCGAACCGCCGAGACCGAATACCGGCAGGTTATAATATCTACCCATGGAGGTGGCCACGCCCTGCTCATCGGCCAGGACATAATTGCCCACCATGGTCTGCAGGTTATAGGGGCCGCCATTCCAGCCCGGTACGGCAATGGGCGCCCCCGCTTTGACCAGCTGGGACAGGACCACCCCCAGCAAGATGCCGGCATTCATGGACGCCATGCACCCGGCGGTGGTAGCCGGCGAATTGACCCCGCCGGCATTCAGGGGAATCCAGAGTTGGGGCAGGCCTTTTTCAGCCAGGTATATGGATTTTTGCAAGGCCTCGGCATTAATAACGAGGCCGGAGGTCACGTTGATATAACAGGTGGCGAACGGGTATTGCCGGAAGGCCTCTTCCCCGCCGGCCACCGCCGCACACATTTCCACGGCCGCCCGGCAGCCCTCGAAATCGGGGGACACGAAGACAATGGGCTTGGTCGTATGGTTCAGCATCACCTCCATCTGGTAGCGGTCATATATACTTTGATGGACATCCCCGGGCAACAGGAGCGACATAACGAAGTCTATCTCCTCGAGCGCATCCATGACCCGTACAGCCTGGACCACATCCTGTAGAACCGGCTGCCGCCGAACACCGGTTTTATGATCCAGGATGTTCAGGCAGTCCGACCCACCGCCGAAATAGGTGTTGTGCCCCCAGGCCCGCAGGGCAACCGTTTTATTTCGGTCGTAGAGGGTGATGCGTTCCGGCGCGGTGGCCAGCGCCGCGGCCACCATGTGCTCCGGTACCCGGACCCGGATGCCGTCGCTGTGCGCCCCGCCTTCCCGCAGGATGGATCGGGCCTGTTCGTCATGCACATCGACACCCGTCCTTTCGAGAATTTCCAGGGTCGCCATGTGAATTTTTTTACATTCTGGGGTCCCCATGCGAGTGTACCGGGCACTATTAAGGCTTACTTCGTGTGTTGATATCATAATTGCCCTCTCTGATATATCAAAATAGACTTTTAATACATTTAAATCTTTTAAAAGTCAAAGTTTTACTGTACAATGTCGCAACTATTAACATTTGTGTCCTGCGGCCACCTGCCGGCCGCAAGGCGACCACTGGGCCGACAGGAGCGTTGCATGCCCCCCTCCAATAAGAGTGCCATTAAACACGCCATTTACAGACAGATTCGGACCGCTATCATCACCAGCCAGATGAAACCCGGGGAACGACTGGCGGTCGAACAAATGAAGGCCGATTTCGGGACCAGTGTCACCCCGATTCGGGATGCCCTGCTGATGCTCAGCCAAGAGGGCCTGCTCACTATCAAACCGCGATCCGGCTATTATGTGACCCGGGTGACCTTGAAAGAACTCACCGACATGTTGGATCTGCGGGCCATTCTGGAACTGGCCGCCGTGGAAATGGCCGCCGCCAACATATCTCCCAGCGAAATTGTGCGCCTGGAAAAAGTGCACGCGGGCTATACAACAGATACAGACGAGGCTTACTGGCGATACACGGAGGAAAATCGTAACTTTCATTTCCTGGTAGCCTGGGCCTCCCGCAACCAGGAACTCGCCCGCCAGGTGGGTCACCTGCATGACCGCCTGGCGCGATTTATGATCATGGTGCATTCCGGCAGGGATATGGCTACCATTCACCAGCGACTGATCGCCAGGCTGAAGGCCCACGACGTGCATGGTGCGCGCGAAGCCCTCCTCAAAGAGTTGACAGCTTCCAAAGATGCAATCCTGGACCATATCATACGGACCGAGGCCGATACCTGGCACCTGAACCCGGAACGAAGAGGTAACAAAAACTAACAAAGGGCACCCAATATTTGCCTGGCCTCCGCTTTTTTGACAATCCTTGTTACATTGTGCTTGACAGGCATGCCGGAGAATGCCATTAGGAGAAATCTTCCTAGAAACGGTTTCAAAAGCTTCAATCGGATTCAAGGTCAAGGCGGCCGCGAGGTTCCGACCGGAGGAATACTCTAAAGTATTTCGAGGATCTGAATCGAGCGCCCAACACAGAGATTGGGACCGAGGGGAGGGTTTGAAACCGCTTCTAAATACCCATTACCCAGGAGCATACCATGACGTTAATGGGCCTTCCGGGCGGTCAGTATCGCCCCCTGTCTCCGGAGCAAATCGATACGTTGCATGCCGCCGCTTTGCAGATCCTGGAAACCACCGGCATGACCTATGAAGATGGGCTTGAAGACACGGTTCAAATGCTGGCGGACCACGGCGCCGCAGTCGACCGAACGCAAAAGAAAATCACCTTCCCGCCGGACCTGATTCTTGAACAAGTTGCCAAGGCGCCTGAAAAAGTCGTTCTATACGGGCAAGATCCCAAACACGATTTGCACCTGGCCGAAGACAGGGTGTATCTGGGAACCGGCGGTACCGCCCTTACAATCCTGGATCCGGAAACCGGTGTGGCTCGCCCCCCCACCCTCAAAGATCTGTTCGACGTATCCCGGCTGGTGGATCAACTGGAAAATATTCACTTCCTGGTCAAACCCTGCGTCACCTCCGACATCGAAGTGGAAGACTACAACGTCAACTGGTTTTACGCCTGCCTGAAAGCAACCTCAAAGCATGTTATGTCCGGGGTCAATGATGAGAAGGGGTTTCAGGATGTGGTTGACATGGCTGCCATGATTGCCGGCGGACTGGAAAGGCTCCAGGAAAGACCGTTCATCTCGGTCATTACCTGCTTTGCCATCAGCCCCTTGAAACTTTGCACGGACTCCACCTTAATCATGCAGGCCGCCAACCGCAGTCGTATTCCGGTTGCTCTTTCCAGTGCGCCCATGGCGGGATCGACATCCCCACTGACCATGGCCGGCACCCTGGCCCAACTGCACGCCGAAGAACTGGCCGGCATCACTATCTGCCAATTGACCAGCCCCGGTGCCCCCCTGCTCTACGGCGGCATTCCCGGCCTCGCAAATCTTAAAACCATGGGATACTCGGGTGGGGCCGTGGAATGCGGCATGATGAACGCGGCTATTCACCAGCTATCTGATCACGTCAAAGTGCCCAATTACAACTCATCGGGGCTTTCCGATTCCAAACTGCCGGATGCCCAGGCCGGCTATGAAAAAGCCTTTACCTCCCTGCTGGCAGCCATGGGCGGCTCCAACTACGTCCACCACAGTGCCGGCATGCTGGAATCCATGCTGACCATCGCTTATGAACAATTCGTCATCGATGACGAAGTAAACGGCAACTGCTGCAAGGTCCTGAAAGGTATCGACGTTGATGAAGAGCACCTGGCCCTGGAAATCATTGACGCGGTGGGCCCCGGCGGGAATTTCATGATGGCACCGCACACCATGACCCACCTGCGCACGGAATACTTCAGCGGCAATGGCGTCACCGATCGGAAAAGCCGGGAAAAGTGGGCGGAGGAAGGCAGTCTCGATATACGGCAACGGGCACTTGAAAAGGCCAAGCAGCTGCTGGCCAACCCGAATCCGATGTATATCCCGGAAGACATAGACCAGGCTATCAGAGCCCGTTTCAATATCCTGCTGTAAGATTGAATCGCAACGGTCCGTCAGACTATAAGTGCCAACCCAAAGCAAAGGAAGACGCCCATGACAGATTTCAACGCAATCCAAGAGACCCTGGTGAACCTCGATGAAGCCCGACTGCTCCAGCTGGTCAACGACGCCCTGGCGCAGGGCACCCCCGCCGGCGACATCCTCAACAAAGGCTTGATAGCCGGCATGGATATCGTGGGTGAAAAGATGGAGAATGAGGACATGTTCATTCCGGAAGTTCTCATGGCCGCCCAGGCCATGGGCAAGGGTGTTGAAATTCTCAAACCGCTGCTGGGCGAGGATGCAACTTCGGCCCGGGGCTGTGCGGTCATCGGTACGGTGAAAGGCGACCTGCACGACATCGGCAAAAACCTGGTGGCCATGATGATGGAGAGCGCCGGTCTGACGGTTCACAACGTTGGGGTCGATATCGCACCCGAAGAATTTGTCAAACAGGTCAAGGAGAAAAACGCGAACCTGCTCTGTCTTTCAGCCCTGTTGACCACCACCATGCCGATGATGAAACAGACCATCGACGCGGTAGTTGAAAGCGGGTTGCGCAACCAGGTCAAAATTATGGTGGGCGGCGCCCCGGTAACCCAGGCCTTTGCCGATGACATCGGGGCCGATGCATTTGCCCCGGATGCCGGATCGGCCGCCAAAAAAGCAAAGGCGTTGGGCAGTTAAATGGGCACAGAGGAGGTTCACTCATGTTCCAGGTCATCGGCGAAAGGATCAATACTTCCCGGAAAAACGTCCAGGCCGCGGTCGCCGACCGGGATGACAACTATATCCGGGCGGATGTTGCCCGGCAAATCGAAGCGGGCGCAGATTTCATCGACGTCAATGCCGGGGCCCGCATCGGGCACGAACAGGCGGACATGCAGTGGCTGCTGGAGGTCATCGTTCCGGTTTCCAGCGTGCCGCTCTGCCTGGACAGCCCTGATCCGGCTATCCTGGAAATGGCCTACGCCAGGGCAGACAAGCCACCCATGATCAATTCGATCAGCCTCGAAAAAGAGCGCTTTGACACCATGCTGCCCTTTTTAAAGGGCAAGACATGTAAAATTATTGCCCTCTGCATGGATGATGCCGGGATGCCGGCCTCAGCCGCTGATATTGTAACCAGGGCCGAAAACCTGGTGTCTGCGCTTGAAGACGTCGGATGCAATCAGGTGGACATCTATATCGATCCTCTCGTGCAGCCCATCAGTACGGATATCACCAAGGGCAATATGGTCCTGGACGCGGTACGGCAGATCAAAGCGAACCTTCCGGACGTTCATATCACCGGCGGCCTTTCCAACATCTCTTATGGCTTGCCGGAAAGAAAGATCATCAACCGGACCTTTGTTACCCTGATGATGGCGGCCGGCATGGACGCGGCTATCATCGATCCCCTGGATACCGGTATCATGGCCACCATCCGGACCGCCGACATGCTGCTGGGAAACGACGATTTCTGCATGCGGTATCTGAAAGCGGTCCGGGCCGGCCTGATCAAATCCTGAGGCTGCCTATGGAAAACGCGTAGTTTGATTTCTCCTGGGCGTATGGATGGTGTGCATGCAACAAAACGACGCCGCACTTGATTTTATCCTGGAAACGGATTGGGCGCGCTTGCCCGGTGATGTCCAGCACCAGGCCAAACGCTGCCTGCTGGATTCCCTCGGCGCCATGCTGGCCGGCCACCAGACGCCGGTTGCCGGGTTGATGCACGCCTTCGTCTTGGATCAGTTCAAGCATGCTGAGGCTTCCATTCTGGTCCGGGGCGGTAAAACTTCGGCATCAGCAGCCGCCCTGGTCAACGGCTTTGCCGCCAATGCGCTGGATATCGATGACGGTTACCGGCCGATCAAGGGTCACCCCGGCGCATGCATCCTACCGGTAATTCTGGCCGCCGGCGAAATCACCCCCGGGACCTCCGGTCCGGATTTTTTAGCGGCCCTGGTCGTCGGCTATGAAATCGCCATCCGGGCCGGCTTGATACGACACGCGACTTCAACAACCTATCACTCCTCCGGCAGCTGGGGCGCCATCGGCGGAGCGGCCGCGGCGGGCAAACTCCTGGGACTGGGCCGCAAGGAGATGGGCCACGCTTTAGGCGCAGCGGAATATCACGCTCCGATTGCACCCATGATGAAATGCATCGCGCACCCCGCCATGGGCAAAGACAGCATTGGCTGGGGTTGCCTGGTGGCCTTGATGTCTGTCAAGATGGCGGCCCGCGGCTTCACCGGTTCAAATCCGATTTTCGATGATGCCCCCGAGGATGACTGGATTGACACCCTGGGACACACCTTTGAAATGATGCGTCTCTATTTTAAACCGTATGCGGCGTGCCGGTGGGCGCAGCCGGGGATAGACGGTGCGTTGCAGATCATGACCACGCATAAAATCGATCCTGGGGAGATTGAAAAGATTAAAGTTTTCACCTTCGCAGAATCAGCCGCTCTGAGTACGGCCTATCCCAATAACACCGAAGAAGCCCAGTATAATATTGCCTTTCCCATCGCCGCCGCCCTGCTGGACGGTGAGGTCGGACCGGCGCAGGTACTCGCCTCCAGGCTTTCCGGAAAAGACATCCACGCGATGATGGATAAAATCCGGATTGTTGCCGAAGATCGGTTCCAGACGGAATTTCCGGCTAAAGCCGAATCGGAAGTCGAAATTACAACCGCCACCGGGAAGGTATATAACTCCGGAATAATGGCCGCCAGATGGGACGCCCACGGCAGCTCGCCCACCGATTCGGAACTGGAACAAAAATATTCATGGTTGGTAACGCCCACCCTGGGCAAAACAAGAGTAAATGCGCTGGTTAATTTGATCCAGGCCTTTGAACAGGAAGAAAACCTGGACAGACTGATCGAATTGTGCGTGCGGTAATACCGGTGTCGTTACCGAATCCGAGAACGTATAAAAGCTATCTAAAGGAGTCTTAACTCCATCCTGAGGGGAGCCTGCGATGTGCGGTGTCGTAGCGTATTTTGGAGGGGCCGGGAACAATCTCACCCGTGTCATGACCGGCATGTCGGCGATCATTTATCGCGCCCCGGACAGCACTGGCGTAGCTATTTTCGGAGACGATAGCGAGCCAATACGGATTAGAAAAGCGGTCGGATCGGTAGAACAACTGATCGAAGAACTCCTCGGCAACGGTATCTACCGCAACGATGACCACCAGCTCATGTCCGTATGGACCGACGGACTCACCCAGGAAAAGCTGCTGGCCATCCAGCAGCGGCTGATCAACTTTGAAGGATTATCCAACGCGCATTTCGAAACTGCGGTGACCGGCAACACCGGCTATCCCACCATTGACGATCTGGTAGACCTGAACACGGACTCCCCGGCCCGGCTCTTCCCGGGCCAACCGGGCCGACCGTTTTCCAGGAATGTACAGGCCGTCCGTTCCCGCCGGAGTTTAAGCCGTTTGATCCTGCGGCTGATCAGGGACTATGACCTCGCCCCGGTGGTTGCCCGGGAAATCATTCGCAAGCCCCTGGTGCTCGTCATTGACGCTAAGCTTACCCAGGGCAAAATCCAGTCGGACAAAACCGAAATCCTCAACTGTTTCGACCGGGTTTTTGAATCCATTCTATCAGGGAAAAAGGCGGCCAAACCACTGCCCGATCATCGCAAGCAAATTCCGGCCAATCCCCAGGCGAATAAAGCCCTCTGGCTCTGCCTGCAGGACACCCTGGTGGAGATCCCCGCCGATTACGACCGGGACGGTGTGGGCTGTCTGTTTCGACTGCTGGATGCGGCCCTGCTGACCCGACTCACCTACCGGCCGGAACTGCTCGAAGCGCTCGAGCAGATCCTGATGGTGGACTGGCCGCTCCACGAGCGTCCCGGCCCTGTAAACTGGAAAGCCCTGTATCTGGCTGAAAAGGGAGTGAACCTCTACGGGCGCGCGGCGGCGGCGGCCTTAACCTGCCTGCAGCGGGACGATTTTCTAACAGAGATGCTAAGCAACGGTCTATCCACCGGCGACATCATGGATGCCACGGCCATCATACCGGGTCAGACCGACCCGGTCGGGCTGCGCTATTTCACGCAGCCCATCATCGCGCATGGCCGGTGGGCGCTGCAGTCGGCGGTAACGGTTAAAAACGCACACCCCTTTGTGGATGCCAAGCGCCAAAGGAGCATTGTGGTCAACGGTCAATTCGACGGCCAGACGGAAGACAACATTAAACGGTTTCTCACCAAAGTCGGCGGGTTTTCTTTCCGGAGCGAAAATTCATCTGAATACCACTGCCTCTTGTGGGGTTATTATTACCAGCAGCTAGAGGAGGCCCGCCGCCGCTATGCAGCCGTTTTGGCCCAGGTAGAAAATGATATGCAGACCCTGGCCGTCGGCAGCCACAGCATCGATTATTCCTTTTATCAGGAGGTCAAGGATAAAACCGACGCAGAACTGGATCGGACGGCTTTTATCCATGCCGCCCGCCAGATTTCAAAAACGGCGGGCAGGTCGCAGCCTGCGGCATGAGCGTGCTGTCGCCGCGCCGACTTTATGTGGCCGTACACAACCGGCCGGCTTTTGTCGTGCGTCGACTTGAAAACGACGACTTCATGTTCGTCTCGGATATCAATGCTGCCATGGGCCTCTTTCCGCAACAAATGATCTTGGACAAGCTGGCGGAACTTGATCGGGCGCAGAGCGCCTATCAAGAGAAAATCGACGCCCTCGCCAATAACCCGGTGGATAAACAAAAATCAAAAGCACTGAAAGCGCAGCTCAAGACAGAGCGTGAAGGCATTTTGAAACACTTTTCTGTGGAAGTGCATGCGCTGGATGGCGAAGAAATATTTGCCTGCATCGAAACAGGTATTACCGACGGCAGTGTCGCCCGACGCATGGAAATTTCAGACTTTGCGGGCGAGCCCCTTCCGGACATTGAACCTTTTCAAACGTTTCTCAGTCCCGAGCAGATCAAAAAAGATCACAACCGTTCCTTCTATGAAACCCATCTTGAGGAAATCCCGGATCGCCTGCTGGACATATTGAGACAATATGCCCCGGAAGAAGACCAGCTGCCGGATTTCGCTATCCGCAAAAGCCAGTTGCGCCGCCGATTCGGTACCAACCTGGGCGGCCTCAAACGGATTGTCATCGCTGGAACGGGAAGCTCATATTATATGGGGACGATTGCCAAAACCTTTATCCAGGCAGCTTTGCCCGCAGTGGATGTGCTGACCGTCCGGCCCGGCGAAATCGACGACCCCGAGCTATTGCTGGCGCCGGAAAAAGACCTGGCCATCCTGCTAAGCTGGTCGTCCACAACCGCCGACATGGTCATGTTGGCTAAAAAGTTAGCCAGTCTGAAAGTGGTCATGATCGGGGTCACCGAAAAAACATATGCGGATATGGCCCTGATCACGGCCAAAAGCGGGGGGGTGATCCCCACCCTGAGCCTGGAAGAGGTTACGGTGTCCGGCGTCAAAAGTACGGTGTGCGTTCTCTTCTGTCTCAAGCTTTTCTGCCTCTGGCTGGCGTCCCGAGTAGGGCGTGAAGCCGCTGCGCTGAGCTACCTGCAGAGAATGCAGCGCATCCCCCATATCCTGGCGCTGACCCTTGAAGATGAAGCTCTCGGCCAGTTTAGCGATGACGTAACCAGCCGCTATGCCGCCTGCACGGCCAATATTGTGATCAGCGCCCTGCACACGGACCAGGCAGGCGGCGAGGTGGCGCTCAAACTGGAAGAAAACACCTGGGCCGCCGTGGGTAAAACCCTGGACTACCAGGAGGTCCTGGATGCCGGAATACCGGCGGCCGCCTCCCGGGCGTTTATACTGGTGGATGCCACCTGCCTGGCCAGGTTACCGGAGGCCCTGTCGGTAATGGATTACCTGCAGCGCGAGCAATTCGAGTTTGTGGCGATCGGCATCACGTCGCAAGAACAGGCCGCCATCGAGAACTTGAGCAGCAGGCGCTGCGCCTTTCTACCAGATATGCAGGCAAATGTTCTGCAGCCGATTGTCAACCTGGTCTTCAATTATCAGTTGGCCTACCATTTCAGCAAGGCCCGCGGCATTGCCACGGGAATTGCGCCCCGCAATCGGGCCAAGTCCATGACGGTAGGACGCAACCTGTTTTACCGCAGAACGTCACCGGCGCGGGAACTTGCCGGGCTCAGGGACATCAATGCCCGCCTGTCGGCGGCGTTGCCAGCGGCAGTGGATTTGAGCCAGCCCAGCCTGTGGGAAGAAAATGCTGCCACTGCTGCGGCACAGCTTTATTATCGTGAAATACGCGAATTGACAGGCCTGGTTTTGACTGAAAAAGCAGCCCCGGATTTGTTCCTGGATGTTGAACGCAATCTGGCACACCTGGCGCGCAGCCTTTTTGATGACAGTTCTGATACGGATGAGATCATTTTCATACCCGGTGACCGCTGGGCCACCGCCGCAATAAATAGCGCCGCCAACACCTGGGGCCGGCTTTTGGGCTATCCCGTCCGCATGGTGTCCCCGGTGGAATCTGCTGCGGCTTTTGGAGACAGCGTTCTGTTGGTGGCGGCCGCGACCAGCCCGGCCAGCCGGGAGCGGCTGATGCAACACCTCGCCACCGCGACCGCCCGGGTTTGCCTGCTGGCACCCGCGGCCGAACTCAGCCATGAACCGGCCACCGCCAGGGGCGGTGTTTTCTTGGTGCCCCACACGTTTACAAAGGCCCGGAGTGACGCCCTGTATGCCGCCCTTAACCTTCTTTTTATCCAAGCCCTGCATCTGGCTGACCCGTCAAAAGCCGCCGTTGTCCAGGAGCACTTTATGAAAACACGGGGAACCCTGGGCGCCCTTTTGAACAATCCGGACCTGAAGCAAGGCATCGCGACGAGTGTGACCCGGAACAACCGTTACAGATCCCTGTTCTACATCGGACCGCCCACCGGGGCCGGGCAATCCTGGGTAAACAACCTGGATCGCACCGGCCGTCTGCTGGCCGAGCAGCACCAATTCGGTGAAAGCGCACACGGCCCCCTGGTCACCATTGATCCCCGGGTTGCGGAAAAATTTGTCAAAGTAGAGGCCCGCGATAAGCTGGTTGCGCGTTTCGGGGCAGACCGGATTGCAGGCTGGGAGCGCCGCTATCTGGACAATCGCGATGTGGACAGCTTTCTGAAATCGCCACCGCCAGACCTCGCCGGGAGTGAGACATCCGCATTTTACGCCGGCGAAGCCTGGTATTTTCCGGAACTGAATCCGGCCTATGATGTATCCGACGACAACCTGATTGTTCTGGACGCCACGTCGAACCGTTACTTTCCCCAGGCCCTGGATGAAATCGCCACGCTGGGTTGCCGCTACCCGCGCCTGGTCCTGATCACGCAAGCCGCCTTCCTGGAACCCCAGATCTGCGAACAGCTCTACAAATTCCCGGTGAGCAGCACCATTGCCCTGCCCGCCAGAGGCGACGGATCCATTCCGGACATGCACCTGCCCTTCGTCTTGAATATCATTGGGGAAGAATTTTCAACCTGTGTGGAGAACGGTATCCGGTGAGCAGCAGCCGGTCTGGACCTACAGCTTTTTGACTGCCGAATCCCTTTGCACCCGGCCGGAACGGCCGGGTGCAAAGGGACTATTTTGATTCGCGGACATGCAGACGCTCCGACTCGTCCGGAACATTGATGACCGGTGGTATCTTGCGCAATTCGTCAAGGGGAATGTGACACTTGATGACGTGCCGGTCCGCCACCTCCTGCTCCGGTGGCATTTCTTCATCACAAATCTCGCCGATACGCCGGTGACAGCGGGTACAAAACGGGCAGCCCTTGGGCGGTTTCATGGCGCTGGGCAGATTACCTTCCAACACGATCTCCCGTTTGGTAACCTCCGGGTCGGCAATCGGCACGGCCGACAGCAGCGCCTCCGTATAGGGATGATACGGCGGCTCGAAGATCTCTTCCGTCGTGCCCCGTTCCAGGATATGCCCGAGGTACATGACGACGATGCGATCCGACAGGTAACGCACGACACTCAAATCGTGGCTGATGAACAGCAGGGTCGTCTTATACTCGCGCTGAATATCCATCAGCAGTTCCGTCACCGCCGCGGCCACGGAGACATCCAGGGCAGACACCGGCTCATCCGCAATGACCATGCTGGGGTTCCCGGCAAAGGCCCGGGCGATCCCAATGCGCTGCTTCTGCCCGCCTGACAGCTGCCGCGGTTTACGGTAATAGAAATCACGCGGCAGCTTCACGGTATCCAACAACCGCATCACCTGATTGTAGATTTTCTCTTTGTCGGTCTCGACCCCGAATTTCCTGATTACCCGTGATATCTGACTACCGATGGTGTGACTCGGATTCAGGGTATCGAACGGATTCTGAAAGACCATCTGCAGCGAGGAGATCTGTTTGTTGCTGCGGTCGCGGACTTGAATCTCGGAAATATCCTTGCCCTTGTGCCGCACTTCCCCATCGGTCCCGGTTTCCAGACCCATGAGTACTTTGGCAAAGGTCGATTTGCCACAGCCCGATTCGCCCACAATCGCCACCGTTTCACCCTCGTGAGCGGTAAAGTTCAGTTCCTCGTTGGCTTTGACATAGCGCACTCTTTCGCCGGAAAAAATTGCTTGCAGCGAGTTGTCGCGCACTTCGTAGTACTTCTTCATGCTGTCCACATTGAGAACCCGCTTGCCGAGTTCGATGGGTGCCTTTTCTTCCTCTACCTCACCTGGAGCGCGATGGTCGATTTCCTTGTAGCGCAGACAGCGGACGCGGTGATCGGGCGCGCTGCCCTCCACATGCTCCATCTTGAAATGGTCCTGGTCACACAGCCCAGGCTTGAAATGATCACAGCGCGGGTGGTAGTAACAGCCCTGGGGCCGCTCGAAGGGCAACGGCAGCTGACCCCGAATCGGCTTCAACGGGGCCGCATTCTTATCCGCCGTCGGCAGCGGGATGCAGGCAAACAGGCCATGGGTATAGGGGTGTTTGGGCCAGGTGAAGAGCGAATCGATCGTCCCCTCTTCTACCACTTCACCGGAGTACATCACGAACACCCGGTCGCAGGTCTCCAGAATCAGTCCGAGATTGTGGGAGATGTAGATCTGGGAGGTGCCGAACTTCTTGCTGATATCCGCCACCAGCTTGACGATGCCGGCTTCTACGGTCACGTCCAGGGCGGTCGTGGGTTCGTCCAGCAGCAGCAGCGCGGGGTTTGACAGCAGGCCCATGGCAATTACCACGCGTTGCTGCTGCCCGCCCGAGAGCTGGTGCGGATAGGAATCCATCAATCTTTCCGGATCAGGCAATTTGACGTCCCGCAGCATTTGCAAAGAGCGTTGCCACGCTTCCTCTTTGGTAATGTTTTCGTGGGCCAGCGGCACTTCCATCAACTGCGTTTTGATCTTGAGACTCGGGTTTAGCGAAGCAAACGGCTCCTGATAGATCATGGCCACTTCCGACCCGCGAATAGAACGCAACTCATCATCCGACAGCTGGGTCAGATCCCGGCCCTTGAAGTTAATGCTGCCGCTCTTGATACCGCCGTTGGCGCCCATGTACTGCATAATCGCCATGGCTACCGTGGATTTACCGCAGCCCGATTCTCCCACAATACCGATGGTCTCGCCGGGATTAACCGTCAGCGAAAAATCTACCACGGCCGGTATCTCGCCCGCCCGCGTATAATAAGAGATGCAAAGGTCCTTGCAGACCAGCACCGGTTCTTGCTCAGCATTCATCCGTAGTTTTCCTCCTAATCGCGCAGTGAAATTTCACGCAGACCGTCCGCCAGCAGGTTGAATCCCAGAATCAGCGACGATATGGCGATGCATGGAAATAGGGTCATGTGCGGAAAGGCCATGGCCATCTGCCGGGTTTCATTGACCATGCCCCCCCAGTCCGGATCCGGGGGCGGCAGTCCCAGACCGAGAAAGCCCAGAACCCCGATGGTGATGATGACATACCCCAGGCGCAGGCAGGCATCCACAATCAGTGGACCCCGCGCGTTGGGCAGGATTTCGATCAACATGACGCGCCAGTCGGATTCGCCCCGCGTCTGGGCCGCGGCCACGTAATCGCGGTTGCGCAGGTCCAGTACCAACCCCCGGACAATCCGCATGATGCCGGGGGATGAAGCAAAGGTGATGGCAATGATGATATTGATACCGGAAGCACCGATGGTTGCGATGATGATGATATACAGCACCAGTACCGGGAACGAGAGAATGATGTCGGCAATCCGCGACAGAACATCGTCCACCCAGCCGCCGCGATAACCGGCCGCCAGTCCCATGAGAATACCGACGGTGTAAGCAGACAGGGTCGCCAGGGGCGCATAGATCAACACGGTGCGCGAACCCCAGATGATGCGCGAAAGAATATCGCGACCGATATGATCGGTGCCGAGCCAAAAGGTGCCGCCGCCCTTGAGGGCCGCCGCGCCCGGTTTGGCAAAGGGTTGGATCGATGAGTTGGGTTCAAAGGGGGCCAGCAATGGGGCAAAAATAGCCACGAACACCCAGAACAGGATAAGGGCGGTTCCCACCATGCCGACCCAACTCTCCCGCAGCAGCGCAAAAGATTTTACCGCACGCCAGAGGGCCGCACCATAGCCAACGGTTGGCATTTGGGTTGTTGATGTGGTCATGGGTATATGTCTCCTTAGCTGAATCGAATGCGCGGATTTAAAAAGGTATAGCCGATATCGGCTAT